>JAEEGJ010003171.1_pt1 | contig 66352 bp, 68 predicted proteins | sample 8958761 | NCBI WGS metagenome assembly JAEEGJ01 (sample SAMN16246546, study PRJNA631951) | gut metagenome | biome: gut microbiome; feature: rumen; material: RS-attached | host: Bos | place: Iran: Karaj | collected 2018-10 | reverse complement strand
CAGATGTTTTCGGCCTCATCTCCATAACGGGAGCGCAGCCACTTCTTAACATCCTTTCTGTAAGACAATTTATCTAATTGAATATGTCCCATGTTGCGCCTCAGAACAGTGTGCAGATCCAGGCGATGAGCGCTGATATCGGGAAGAATGCGATGACGTGTGCGAGATGCGTTTTCCAGTTATATCCGAAAAGATAATGTCCCAATACCGGTTTGCATTCGGGATAGAAACGCGGGAAGAAATCAAATCCCACGTTGCACAGCAGTACCCAGTCAAAAAAGCCTATATCAAAGGTCTTGAGGAGGATCAGCATGATCAGAAATCTTGCAAAGAGCTGCCAGAACGTAAGGTTGTCTCTGACGCCCAGAACAGCACCGATAACGACTGCTCCCACCATAAGAGCAAAGGCCAGAACGATCATTATCCAGCCGACAAAATGCTGGCCCTTGAACCTTTCCGGTTTAGTATCCGGAACGCTGTCACGTACCTCTTTCGGAGCCGACGAAAAGAAGCTCTTATTCTGTACAAATCCCACTCCTCCCCAAAGGAGCAGGAAGAGCCCTGCCATCATCATGACTGCAAGCAATAACGTGATCAGGATCTGCATGATATCACCTCACAATAATGTACATATGAATGCACAGATCAGGCAGCATAACGGGATAACGATGCACTGCCTTATCTGTTGTTTGCGGTTGAAGCCAAAGTCCTTCCATCCTTTGCATCCATCTGTCTCTGGAAAGAAATGCTGAAAAAAACTTGTCCTGGTCAATATGAACCAGTCGAAAAAGACTATGTCAAAAACTTTCATGGCAGCGCCTATGATAAGAAAACGCAGCAGGAACTGCCAAAATGAATAATCATTCTTAAGTCCGTCCGCCGCACCATAAACGATTATTCCGATATAGAAAAGACAGAACGCCGCGAGAATCACCCACCCCATCGCTCTCTTAAATGTCATCGGCTTGTTTTCGACGCGCTGACGTAATCTTTCCTGTACGTCTTCAGGGAAAAAACTGATGAGCATCGGCGACGGCAAAGTAACCGTGACGCCCAGGATCATCAGGAAGAATGCGATGCATCCGGCAAGAGAAAGAACAGCTGTCAGGAGCATTTCTGTTCTTCCTTTTTCCAGTAACAGAATGCAGGTATGAAAAACGTCATTTCAAGAAGACTTTCGGTCGAGCCTAACAGGCCGAATTCACCTGTTATCTTCGCGATCAGAACAATGACCGCAACTAAAGCAAAGTAACCGCCGAACATCAAAGGGAGCACTCTTTTCTTAAGAACGAATCTGCCACTCAAGATTCCGAAGATAAGTATGATCTCAGTTGAATAACCAAGGATGACCAATATGCCGGTGAGCGGATTCAAATAGCTTTCCGCATTTTTGAGCAGGACAGAAAACTGCTCTGCGGTTACTCCCGCTTTGACTGCGGAATTGTATGTGAGCGGAGCGTAAACGCCCAGAGTGAAATGCATGTAGAGCACGCCGCCGATACAAAGAAACGCGGGAAGTATAAGGAACTTGCCTGCCTTTTTGAAAACTTTTTCAAACATCCGTGCAAGGCTCATGAACCCCAGGAGCAGCAGCAGACTTCCGATGACACCGATCCACATCGACGCCATGAGACGCCACTCAGGGACCTGCCACAGTGATATCTTATTATCTGATGCTATGTCCGTTCCGAGATAAAGGAAACCGTCAGCAATTGCATATACTATGGTACCGGCAATCCCGGCCATAGCCATCTTTCTGTTACTTGATACCATAGATCAGACCTGCATCCTTGATCATCCAGGGCGCAGTTACGAACCCCGGAACAAAATCATTTTTTTCGATGTTCTTGATGTAGTGGATCTCACTTACGGTGCCGGTTTCCTTGAGCTCATATATGAACTCATTCATGTCACCGTACAGTGCTTTTTGTCCGAACATATCCTGGAAGGCAAAAGAGCCTCCTTTCTTGACCACACGAAGAGCTTCTTTTACGACCTCCCTCTTATCGGTAACTGAACGCACTTCGTGGAAAACAAAATTGCTCACTGCGCCGTCAAACGTCTCATCAGAGAATTCAAGTCTTGCGGCATCGCCCTTTTGAAATGACACCCTGTCGGCAACGCCTTCAGCAAGTGCGTTTTTCTCGCACTGTTCTTTGGCATAGCTCCATTCCTTTCCCCAGAAATCAATGCCTTTGACACTTACCTTGGGAAATGTTTTCGCAACTCTGTTAGTAAGAGCGGCCGCACCGCATCCGATATCGATGATGATGCCTTCCCTGTCCTTTTCCCACATGAAATGGTCTACAAGGAACTGGTGAATGGCTCCCATCACTCCGCCGCCGTTAAAGTCGAAAAGATGCCTGCAGATCTGCATATAAACTGTCATGCAAAGTGCGGCTGCCGTGATAACGATGCAAATGATCCCGGGGATCTTCGTCTTCAGAAATATCAGCAGAACGGCAGTGATTGCCGCAAATCCTGCGGTCATTCCCCACAGCATGCCCATCATTGCAGCGGGAACCCAGTTCCCGTAATCAGCGTTTTTGTTCATTGTCATAATCTCACCTTCCCGTCTTTTATACCGGCTTTCTTGCAACGCTGTGCAGTCTGCAAAAGCCTCTCTTCTCGAAAAGTTCCATCTTGAGGCCTGCGTTATTGCAGAGCTGATCCACTTCATCCCGGCCGTAAACGTGAACGTCGCCGTGACCCGCGAGATTGATAAGAGGCATCTCTATATGATTGCAAAACCACCTTACAGCCGCACTATTCATCGTCATGTCGCGCAGGATCAGTCTTCCGCCCGGCTTAAGCACTCTGTAAACACTGTTGAAAAAATCCTGCACGTTCGGATAGTGATGGAAACTCTGGCAGCAGATGACAGCATCGAAGGAATTGTCTTTGAAAGGAAGATTCTCGCAGTCACCTACTATGAACTCAGTTCCGGGGATGTTCTTAGCTTTTGCCGCTTCGATCATGCCGGGAGTCAGATCTATTCCCGTGTAGTGCTTTTCGGGATACTTGTCGTAAAGCAGGGAGATCATCGGCGCAGTGCCGCAGCCGCAGTCAAGGAGCGTATCAAACGGCTCCTTTTCGAGCTCTGCAAGAACGTCAGGATAATCCTTCTTGCACATCTTGTACACGCCGGCCTTGTCGGTCTCATAGACCTTTGAGGCCTTCGTGAATTCCTTTATCGAAAGTTCCTTGTATTCTTTGTCGTTCATGTTCAATTTATCTCCATGAATTCGTCGATCGCCTTGAGTACGGGTACCGCGAACTTCTTTTCGCCGAAGAGCCACTGCTCGTGCTGCATGTCAAACTCCCTGATGTCGGGGTTCTTGAAATACTTCAGATAGCGCTTTTTGTACTTCTCCCCCATCTTGTTCGCGTAGATGAAATGCGCGGTCGTGCCTTTGACGTCTATACCGTCCTTGAGGTGCGTCAGAAGATCGGTGTAGTATTCATTCTTTATCGACCTGACATCAAATTTCGAAAACGACGCTACAAACTTATCCGCGACCTCTTCGCTCATCTCAAAAGCATCCATCATCATCTTCTTTGTCTTCTGCTTTTTCTTCTCGCTCTTGGTGACTCCCGTGAGGAGCGGAGTTACCAGCATCGACTGGAGCTTGGCAGCTACGATGCCGCTCTGATCCAAGTCAGAACTTCCGAATATTCCGTGATCTATGTGCACGTTCTCGCGCTGGATGAGCTGGCCGACAAAGGTGCCTCCGAGCGACGAACCGAGCGCGCCGTCGAGTCTTCCGCCGTAGTTATCGGCGATGTATTTTTCGATCTTTTCGGTGACCGTGATCACATCCGGAAATATCAGATCACTTCCGTCAAAGCCGTCGTAATTTACGCAGATCAGGCAGTACTTTTGTGCAAGGTCATCGACGACGCTTCCGAAGTTCGACTGCCAGTCGCAGCACGTTCCGGGCAGAAGCATCAAGGTCTTGCCGTTCATGTTCCCCATTTCTTCAAATGTCATCCGAATAACCCCCTCTTAACATAAGGCTCTGATTCACCGCCCAAAAAGTCATAACCCGTTTCTTTTATTGCAGCTTCAAGCGCCGCGATGTCAGACTGCTCGTCTGTTAAAAAACTTGCTTCCTTTTTCGCGCGTGACGCCTTTACCTTTTTGGCATCAGGAACGGCTTTCCTTATCGCGTCGCAGATATGAGCTTCGCACATTCCGCACATCATTCCGTCGATCTTCAGCGTCGTCTTATACATAATTACTCCCTGTTCTTAAGCACGATCGCCGGGTTGATCTTCCTGAGTTTTCCTGTGAGGACCGCATTGATCACGAGATAAAGTCCGATGATGACAGCGAAGATGATGACGTACATCTCAGGCGTGTAAGACGGGCTGATGCCAACACCTACGTTGCTTACGAGGTATCTCGGGTAGATGTAGTCCATGATAGCCTTGCAGAGCGGTATTACGATCAGAGCGCCGATCGCGACAATGAAGAAATTGCCGTCCAGATACATCTTCCTGACTTCCCTGTTCTTAAATCCGAAGATCTTAACAAGCGAGATGTTGAAAGTCGATCTGTCGATCATCATCTTTACCATCAGGTACATTACGACGACAAAGATCACTGCAGATGCGACAGACATTGTTGTAACCATAGGCCCCATCATGTCTACATAGATTCCTGCGGATCTTTCGATCTCGCTTCTCGTAACGGTCGAATAGAGCCTTCCGCCCGGGATGTCGAGTTCGTGATCCGAGAAGACGACGTTAAAGTATTTGTCGCTCTCGCCGAACATGTCGCGGCATCTGTCGATGTCCATGAAGCACATCAGAGATGCTGAATAATCGATTATCTTCGCGACTCTGAAAGCATACATTCTGTCGCCGTTTTCGTTCTTTAACGTGAATTCGTCGCCGACCTTGAGTTTGTATTTGATCGCAACAGCAGAACTCAAAACAATGTCTGTATCGTTATCGGGCAGATCGCCTGTATCAAAGAACGGATTATCCTTCGTTATACCGAGCATCGTGACATTAAAAGTATATCCGTAGATTTCTTTCTTAAGGCCCTCCGCAACCGCCGCATATCCGCCTTCAGGAACTTCCTCCGTCGGATACTTGTAGTTGTACATGTATTCGTATTTAGTCTGGCTTACGTAGTAGTCCTTGACCTTACCGCAGTAGACCATCGTGTTGAGTGCCATCAGTGCAACGAGAAGACTCATGAACATGCCGAGGATAACCGTGATTCCCGTTCTCGTCTCACGTAGCATCTGCCTTAACCTGAACATGCTGATGAACTTCAAACCCTTGATTTTGAGTTCCTTTCCCCGCGCAACTTTCTGTTCGTTCCTGAGCAGTGCCAAAGGCGTCTTGGAAAGTCTCTTGCGGATAACGAGAACGTTTACGATAAGCGCCGTTACCGGAGGAATAACAAGTCCGTAAATAACGATGAACGGTGTGATGATTATCCTGCACTCCGGCATAGAAAAATATCCGAGCGAGTCCGCCAGCTGGGCCGGAATTCCCGCAGGTGTGTAGAGTGCAATTGCAGTACCGATAACGCCCGAAATGAACGTTACGATCACGGGTACTGCAACGTAGCTTGCTATAAGAGTCCTTCTCTTCATTCCCATCGAATAGAGAGCGCCTATTACCGAGCTTTCCTGATCGATCATGTGCACGATGAAAACCGAGATAACGTACGCAAAGAGCATTACCAGGAGCACACCGAAGATTATGCTAGCGGTGTAGTTGATCTGAACGTCATTAGCCGCTGAGTCGATCCTTGGATTGTCCGAGTGATTCATGAAGAGCATGAGATTCGATGTCTTTATATCGAAGAACTCGTCAACGAAATCTTTTGTCTCATCGGCGAATTCCTGCATACCGTCGGCGTATTCCTTTGCACCATCGGCGAGTTCTTTTGCACCGTTACTGATATCCTTTGAACCGTCATATAGTTTATCGACTCCTTCAGCCAGCTTGTTGGCACCTTTTCTGAGTTCTGTCGTTCCCTTGTGAAGACTTGACATACCGTTCCTCAGGATTATGCCGCTGTCACTTAATTTTCTTGTTCCCTTATATAGTTTTCCTGCACCGTTGCTTAAAGCATTTGTACCTGAATTGACTACAGATACACCGCTCTTTATCTGTTTGTACCCGTTCGCGAGCTGGACCGCGGGACCACCCGCCATATTGGCATACTGATCTACACCGTCACCATATTCCTTTGCACCGTTGTCGAGTTGCTTTGTTCCGTTAGCTAACTGTTTTGCGCCTTTCGACAACGAAGATGTTCCCGAAGCGACTTTGCCTACGCCTTTGGTGTACTGCTTTACGCCTTTTTCGAGCTCGGCCGCGCCGTTGTCCAAGGCCTTGATTCCCTTCTTAAGATCAGGTACGGCATCCTTGAATTCCTTCATTCCGTCCTTGTATTCTTTTGTTCCGTCGGCAAGCTCTTTGGCACCGTCTGAGAGCTCTTTTGCAGCGTCGTTGAGCTTATCTATAGCTTCAAGAAGATCTTCCTTCTTGCCTGTCATTCTCTTCCAGTAATCACGGAAATAGAAATCGCCAACGTCATTGACCTTGAACTCGATGTCTTCAAGTGTTTTCTTGAGTTCTTCCTCAGTCATCTTTCCGTTCAGAAGATATGCGTAGTAGTATTCCTGGGAAGACAGCGATTCATTGGAAGCATAGAGCGCCTCATATGCATCTGAAGTCACGAAAAGAAGTCCGAAAGCTCTGCTGTCCGAAACAGAATCTGATACCTTCTTAACTATCGTGTTGTAATCAGGTGTTGCACCGATTCCCGTTACATTGAACTCTTTCTTTCCGACTGTGATCTTGTCTCCTACCTTCACTTCATTGACATCCGAATAACGTCTTTCGATGACCGCTTCATCGTCTTTTTCGGGAAGCCTTCCGTCGATCAGAGATATCCTGTTTATGTTCTCTCTGACCTTGAAAACTCTTAAGACTTTATTCTCTCCGGCGGAATAATCGGCAAAGAACATCTTCTCCACCGATACACCCTTATCCGTAATCTGAGCAAGCTCCGTATTCCTTAACGGAACAAAAACCGAGAACTCGCCGTCTTCCCTTGCACACTCACGGTCATTGATCTCAGTCGTATCCATTACCGTGACCGCAGCGCCCATAAGGCTGACAACGATGAATATCGAGAAAATAAGCAAAAGCGACAGCGCCAGATATCTCGCCCATCCTGCTTTGAGATCACGCAGAGCTCTTTTAAATAAGATCCATCCCATATCAGAGGTCCTCCAGTTCAGCAGCAGGCGTCTTTGTTTCGTTGTAGTAATCCTTGGAGATCTCGCCGTCTTTTATGTAGATGACGTGATCGACCATGTTTTTTATCGAATTGTTGTGGGTTACGATCAGCATTGTTGTTCCGTACTGTTTGTTTATCTTTTCGAGGAGGACCAGTATGTCTCTTGAAGTCTTTGAATCAAGAGCTCCTGTAGGCTCATCGCATAACAGCACTTTCGGATTCTTTACGAGAGCTCTTGCGATCGCGCATCTCTGCTGCTGACCTCCTGAAAGCTGTGAGGGGAACTTGTACTGATGCTCGGTCAGTCCCAGGACATTTATAAGCTCATCGATCTTAAGCGGATCATTTGACAGATATTCGCATACCTGAATGTTCTCCCTGACCGTAAGGTTGGGAACGAGATTATAGAACTGAAATATAAAGCCGAGATTGTCTCTTCTGTAGTTGGAGAGCCTCTCGCCTTTAAGACCTTCTATCAGGGTTCCCGCTACGCCTACGCTTCCTGAATCTATGCTGTCCAATCCGCCTATGCAGTTTAACAGAGTCGATTTTCCGGATCCTGAAGTTCCCTGGATAACACACATCTCCCCTTTATAGATCTTAATGCTGACTCCTTTAAGTACCTGTGCATAAGATTCTCCTTCGCCGTAAGCTTTACGAAGGTCTTTTACCGTTAAAAATGTTTCTTCTGTCATAAGCACCTCTTAATTGTACGCATACACATATGAGCATTTGTGCATGTGTTACAAATCTTTAATCTCACCCTTTAGATTCCCCGTTCCCAATCACATCTGAACCGGCGGGGATGGTTAGATAATTTAACTAACCGCGATTATATGTTAGCCCTTGCTAACCTAAGGGTAAATCTGTTGTTTTTAACAATGATTTGGCCATTCACAACTTAATGTATGGTCATTTGGTTAGCATTGGCTAACACGATGCGGCCATTATTTTACAGTAATTGCCCTGCAGATCACACGGATATATCCCTTCTGACGGTATAAATAAGAAAAATGCAGGCGGACAGAAAACTCCGTCCGCCTTATAGATAGATATTAAATTAAGCCGCCAGGCGCGTTATGCCCGGCAAAAAGTAAGATCAGGTATCCTTATAGTTATCGGTGATCTCTTTGCATGTCTTGAGGAAGTCAACATTGAGCTTTCTCAATCTGTAAGACATGTCGCGCAGGATCATGTAGACCTTGTTGGGGCACTTGTGGATCATTGTCTGCAGATCTTCCCTGGATATCGCTTCAACGGTTGCTCCGTTGGACTCAACGACTGCAGTTGCATTTCTCGGCTCATCGGAAATGATGCCCATCTCACCGAAGAAGGAAACCGCTTCGAGCTCTGAGAGCATGACTTCCTCCTTGCTGCGGTAATTGTTATACATTGCGACCTTGCCGCTGTGAAGTATGTACATGCACTGCTCTTCTTTGCCTTCCCTGAAGATGAACATGCCCTTTCTCAGAGTCTTGAGCTCGCCTGCACTGACATCCTTATACTTCTCAAGTTCAGCTTTGAGGCCCTCCCTGGAAGGTTCGTCAAGCTGGTTCTTATTGGCCTGATATGTATCCATGTGCTTCTTGATCTTGGAGAAGAGCGACTTCTTCTTTCCTTCATCAGCATCACGGAGCTGCTTTAAGAGGACCTGCGACTCGACGTAATCGGCTGCCATGGTCTCGATCCTGCTGCCGAGGAGCTTCATGAGCGCGATTATCTGATCGGGATTCTCGGAGAAGAACGAATTCATGTCATCGCCCGGGATCTCGATAACAGAAATGTTTCTTTCGGCTACAACAGTAGCGCTCCTCGGATATGCTTCAAGGATGGCCATCTCGCCGAAGAACTCACCGGCTTCTACAAAGCCAAGTCTGAAAGGATTCTTCTTTCCGTAATCGACATAGACACCGGCTTTTCCTTCATTGATGAAAAAGAGCGTTTTTCCGACGTCACCCTCTTTGATGATGATCTCACCCTTTTTGAACGTCTTTTCAGCCAATCCCATAATTACACCCTCCTCACGGAATTCTATAAGACAATTATATCATCTAAGGAAAACGAACCTAGATATAATTATGAGCGGTTCGCCTTTCTCTTCTCACATTCGGGACAATAAGCAACAGGCGGAACAGAGAAGACCGATTCCTTCTTGTATCCGCATTTCGAGCAGATGAAAACGAATTTCGTAAACACGCTTCCCATCGTGGTACTGAGCAGCCAGGTTCCTTCGGAATCATCTTCCTGTTTTTCCTGCTGTTCGGCGGCGGCAGTGAAAAATACGGGGACCTTCTCTTTAGCCTTTTCAGGTTCAGCAGGAGTCTTGACCTCTATGGTCTCCTCATCAAACCACGTTTTGGGTTTGGGCTCGCCAAAAGAGCACTTTGTAATGAAGAACGGACATCCGCTGCAGTCGTCCCTGTTAACGCACATCCTGTAAACGCCTCTTAAAAGCTGGTCAACCTGTTGTTCCTTGTTTTCACTGCTCATAGGTTTAACTCCTTTTTAAGATCCGGTAATGAAACACCCAACATAGAACATTATAGCATGCCTATCGTTCAGGTTCTCCCGGATTACAAAGCCGAAGGTACCCTGGGCTGGGGTTTCTGGCACCCGCAGTTTCCGCAGAAATTGTAAGTGGAAAGCGTACCGCATTGAGGACAGTACCAGGCAGCACCTGTCTGGCGGTGCTTTCCGCATTTGGGACAAAAATTGAGATAATTGACGCTGCCGCAGCTGCAGGTCCAGTTTCCTGCGACCTGAGGCCTGTAAATGGTCTGGACCTTGTCCGGAAGATTTACGATGCAGAAATCGCGCTTTGAAGAAATGATGACGATGATGAAGGAACCGACAAACAGAGCGATAACATACAGTATCCAAAGGATCAGTGAAATGCCGGCAAGGTATTCCTCATCAGTCGCGCCCGCGCCCATTAAGATCGCGTCATAAATACCGTGGAGCACTATCGGGATAAATATCGCAAGAGCCTTGTTGGCGGCACATTTGCCCTTCTTGTTCGTAAGGCTTGCATACTTGGCTTTGCTGTAGAAGAATCCCATGAAGACCGCGAAGCACGCGTGTCCGGGGACCGCCGTGAACATACGCATGAGTGCCGTTCCCAAACCGCCTTTTCCAAAAACGTAAACAACGTTTTCGAAAGCCGCGAATCCGAGTGAAACAAAGACAGCATAAACGATGGCGTCATAACTGTAATCGAAATGCCTGTTCTTCCATGTGATAAGCCTGAGGGCCAGATACTTTCCGAGCTCTTCAGCAGGACCGACGACGATCATGGCAATAAGGACCTGCTTGATCGCCGACTCGCCGGGTATAAATACGTTAAAGATCAGTTCACCCAAAGACTCTCCGATGATCGCGGTGATTATGGTACCCATTCCCGCAAAGAACAATGCTGCAAGAAGTCCGAAAGGTTCCTTCTCTTTCTTGTCTTTGAAATAGATGAAGAGTAAAAGACCGATTACCGGTATCAATGCAAGAGCAAAAGCCATGGTGCCTCCTAAAATCTTTCCGAATGCTGACAGTTATTCAGAATAGCATTTTTATCGGTCCGTGTCACTTTCGGGCGCCCCATTCCGATTTCAGCAAACCGTAGTAGCTGGCATCACAAATGCCCTGATTGTTATGGTCCGAGCTCCTTAACGTTCCTTCGTAAGTGAGTCCGCATTTCATCATGACCTTTCCGGAATTGGGATTCCTCGGATCGTGTCTGGATTCTATGCGGTTGACTCCGACCTCAGTAAAAAAGAATTCGATCACAGCCGCCAGGGCTTCACTGGTATATCCCTGATGCCACCACTTGCGGCCAATGCAGTAACCGATATGGACCATGTCAACGCTTTCGTCCATTCCGACCGCAGCCATGCTTCCGATCGGCTCGTTAAGGTCTTTGGGAACGATCGCCCACTGATAGTATTTTTCGTCGGAATAGTTCCTAACCCACTGTTCCACTATCTGTTTGGACTCATCCGCATTTTCGTGAGTCTTCCACATCAGAAATCTTGTGACCTCTGGATCTGACGCCCAATTCCTGTACATGAGTTCAGCGTCTTCTATTTCAAATCTTCTTAAAATCAGGCGCTCCGTCTCGAGCGTCTTTGTTCCTGTATGATGCATTTTCTCCCCCGCCTGTTTCTTAACTGAACATCTTCTCGTATTCTTCGGCTGTGTGATTACCGAACCAGTATATCTCAACTGTGCTCATCAGATTATCGTCCAGTTTTCTGGCATATATGCATACCGTCTGAACGCCCTCGTTTCCTGACAGAGTAAAAGTGTCTCTCACATACTCTTTGCCGCTCAGGGTCGCCTTGGTCCTTCCCTTGTATTCGATCGTGATGGGATAATCCTTTAACATCTCTTTGAAAAACTTACCGTAATCATCGAGGTACTTGTTCTCGTCATATCCGGGATCATCAGGTGATGCAAGCTTTATGTTGACAAACTTTAGATCGATCCCCAACACCTCAGACCCAAAAGAAGCATCGTAGAAGGTCGCGTTTTCGCGGGCCTTGTCTTTTGCGGTCGTACATTTTGAGCGTGTATGTGCCATGCTTTCACGCAGTTCGTTTTCATCTAATTGCTTTAGATCTCCGACGATCTTCGCCTTAAGTCCGGTACAGTCATTTACATATACACCGTCTTTAAAAAGACCCTTCTTGTAATTAGTTCCGTCAGCAGGATTGGCTGCAACTTTGGCGGGCGCATCAAGGACCGTCTCAGGCTCCGTGCGCGCGGTAAAACCGTCGCCGTATGTCAGGCCGTAGCCTTTCTTGAGGAAGCAGTTGTCTGTGCCGATCTGATCTAACGAACCGTACCAGGGCGAAGGAAGCTTGCCCGAGAAGTTCGCGCATCCGCAGAGAACATCAGAAATGCCCTTGCCCTCGGAACCGGGCAGATAGCACATTACGACGCTGTCCCAGTTCTTGTAGTCACTCTCATCGATGATGACGTGTCTGCCCGCTACGATGCAGGTGACTGTGGGCTTTCCGAGCTTCTTTGCTTCGTCCATAGCATCACGGTTGCCGGAAAGGCCGAGCTTGCCGTTGAGCTTTAAGTCTTCTGTGTCGCCGTTCCATTCGGCATACGCCTGCTCGCCCACGCAGAGCAGTACGACATCTGCTTTTGAAGCATTGTTGGGGTCGGTGATGACTTCGATCCCGTACTCTTTCGCGTATCTTTCAAACGCCTCTTTGATCGTGGTAACGCCCTGGATATCGGATATCGTGGCACGGTTCCAATCGAGCGTCCATCCACCGCACTGTACCGATCCGTCGTCAGCTGCAGGTCCCGTGATATATACCTTTGTGCCCTGTTTGAAAGGCAGTGTGTTCTTGTCGTTTTTTAAGAGAACAAGGCTCTTTTCGACCAGCTGCTCGGCAACTTTTCGATACTCGAGAGAGCCGGTCTCAGTCTTATCGGTCTTCATATTCGTAAGCATCGCATCATCGAAAAGGCCTGCGTCCTTCTTGACCTTAATGATCCTCGTAACGGCGTCGTTCACGCGCTCTTCGGGGATCTCCTTGCTGTTCACGCCGTCGATTATTATCTGCTTTGCTTCTTCAAAACGGTCGGTCTCCATGAGCATGTCGATGCCCGCGTTGACGCTCTTGATAACCTTGTCCTTATATGTCTCACCGGTGATGTTCTCAACGGAACCCCAGTCGCTCACGATGAAGCCCTTGAAACCCATCTCGTTCTTGAGCTTCATGATGTACTCCTTGTTCTCATGCATCTTCACGCCGTTGAGCGACGAGTGGCTGATCATGATCGTCTGCACGCCCGCGTCGATCTGCGCCTGATAGACCTTGAGGAGTTCATTGATCTCAGCTTCGGAAAGCTTTGCGTCGCCCCTGTCGATCAGCATCTTAGTGGCACCCTGCTCGCCCGTTCCGTAAACAACGTTACCGTCAGCGAAAAAGTGTTTCGCGCACGCAACGAGTCCCTTGTCGATCAGACCTTTCGTGTACGCAGTGGAAAGATTCTTTATGATCTCCAAGTCGGACCCATAAGATTCGTAAGTCCTGCCCCACCTCGGATCAACGGACTGCGCAACGACCGGAGAAAAGTTCCACATCATGTGGCAGAGCTTCGCCTCATCCGCAGTGATCTGACCCATCTTAAAAGTCAGTTCCTCATCGTTCGCTGCGCCTATTCCTATATTGTGCGGAAAATAGACCGCGTTAACGCAATAATTGACGCCGTGGACGTCGTCCTGTCCGTAGATGAAAGGGATGCCCGAAGGGGATTCAATCGCTGCCTGCTGCAGGCCGTCAACGGTCTTTCTCCACTGCTCGGCATTGGTGTGGCCCGACGTCGAAAGTACGCTTCCGTAGCCTTTTGCGCGCATGTCGTCGTTGGTGATCCTGTAGACCGCCGGCTGAACCATCTGCGCGGCTTTCTGCTCGAGCGTCATCTGCGCCACGATCTGTTCGGGCGTCATTTTCGCATAGTTCTTATATCGGTTTGGATCGCCCGCTTCGATCTTTTCCTTGCATGCTGCCATCGGCAAGATCATCGCAATTGCCAGCGTGATAGCCATCAGTTTTTTCATAAGTCCATCCAACCTTTCTCACTGCTAATTAAGCAAGAACTTCCTTCATAACATGAATTATATGACCCGATTATGGATATAGTATGCATTTTTCGTACCGGTCATAAAAAACGCACCGCGGCTAATGCCAAAGGCAGGTACATGAACACCAGATTCAGTCTTTGCCAGAGTCCCTCATTTGCGATCACGGTATCTTTGAATTCATCTTTGTCCGACATGACAAACAAACTGAAAAACACCAGCGAAAGAATAAAGCTGACAATCGAAGCAACACCTGTTGCTTTGTCCCCAGCCTTGAATGACAGTATCGCGGCGAGGACCGGAACAAAAAGGAAGATCATGAATCCCGTCACGGATCCTATGCCATGGATCTTCGATTGCACCGTAACGACACCCCTGGATTCGTTTACGCTGAAAAAACATGTGAAGATGCATGCACCGACCGCGAAGACTGCGATGAATATTATCAGCAGTACCGTAACTACTCCTGATACGGGATGAAACTTTGAATAGACTGCGGGCAGCGCAAGAAGGAATAACAGGCCTTCTATCAGCATCCAGATATTGAACGGGATCCTCACCGGACTGGAAGGATTTCCCAATGCGCTGATGGACATCTTAAGGCTGCTGTATCCCTTATAGAACAGTGAAAGAAAGAGCGACACAAGGAGGTCACCCGCCATCGCGGTCAAAAGCAGATAGCGTCCTGCTGAAATCAGTATCTCTGTCATATGTCTTATCAGAAGAAAAACTCTACGGCTTTCCTTGCAAACGTTCCGAAAGACTTCGGCCATTGTCCGTCGATCTTTCCGGTCTGGCCGTTGATTACGATCATGTAAAGCTTGCTGTCGTAGAAGAACGAATTGATCCAGACAGGTACGATGAGATATTTGTATTTGAGGTTATAGTAATCAGTTGCGATCATGGCATTCATGTATACACCGCCGGATTCATGCTTTTCGGTCTCATTCTTCAGATAGAATTCCATGTCGCGTCCGCAGCTGTTCCATGCTTCCTGAAGGCCTATGGAATAGTGCTCACAGGGAAAACCTGCAAGTGCATCCGGAGTATAAGGCTTTGCTTCCCTTGTCCAATAATCTTTTACTACGGATGAGAGAAGTTTGTCTCCTGACAATTGTTTGCTTGCAACAACAGGAAAATCATCCACCTGGAATTGGTACTTGCCGCTCTTGAACCAGGTCTTCCCGTCATTAATGCATCTGCCCGTATAGCGGTTTACGGTGAGTGTATCGAAAGTAAAGAGCGGGACGTATATTCCGTAGAATTTGTTTAACTGGGCGTTTTGCTCAAGCTTGTCCGGAGCAAGAAACCTGTCTTTGATCCAGTCCTTGAAAATGTACAGCGCTCTGGTCTCCGTGATCTTGAAAGGGATCACTCCCATGGGCGCCATTACGTCACCCTTGGGATCTACCGAATCAACTGTATTGGAACCGCAGAAAGGACATCTGCCGGAAAGCTGAAGCTTGTTCTGGATCGTCTCGGCGCCGCATTGCCTGCATTGGACGATCTTTGCTTCCATTCCCCAGTCGTGACTCGCGGTATTCTGCGCGGTGAGGAAATCCATCTCTTCGACCGGAACCTTTGATACCAGTTCGGGTATTACTTCCTTGTGTCCGCACGACTGACATATAAGGCTGTCAAATCCCGGATTGAAAATCATTGTTGCGCCGCATGACGGACATTTCTTATCCTGATCCATTTCGAAGATCCTCCTTCTTCTCTTATTCCATACAGATAATTATACACTGAACGAAGGTTCACTTGTCATGAATAAATGATATAATCAGCAAAGAATGTCAAATAAGGGTGAGGTTTGGCAATGGACTTAACAGGTATCGTATTTCATTTCAATGCCATCAGTTCTTTCGATGACCATACTTTCATCGCGGAGATCCCGTTTACCGGAGATGATCATATCTTGCTCCGGACAGAACGCAGTTCCTTTGAGTCGACGGTAAAAAAATACAAGTTGTCCCAAGAAACTATTGATCAGTTCAAAAAGCTGATCGACGAATACAACATCCCCGAATGGATCGGAAAACCTATAGCGCCTCCGGAGGTCATTAACGGCTCAAACGCATCCGTATGTTCTCTCACGCTCAGGTTTGCTGACGGCACGAGCGCCGGGATCACCTTCAGGGAAACCGATAAAGAGACCGGAGAAGAAGCTGCAAAGGCTTTCAGGAAACTTTTCTTCGCTTCGGCAAATGATGAATGCCTGATCTCCGAAGAAAACATCTATCCGACAATAAAAGATTGCCGCGAAATGAAGGAAACTCACGGTCCCGTCGTCGCGGTGGAGACTCACGGCTTTTCAATGGGCATGATGTACGGAAGCAATCAGACCACCATAAGGACTATAGAAAAGATTCCGGATAAAGAAGGCATGGTCCGTGTCACCGTCAGAAAGCAGGCAGGCGACAAACCCGAGGTATCTGAGAGCAGAGAATGCGCGTCAGACGTCTTTGAAAAGATACAAGCGATTTCCGAAAAGGAAAATCTTCCCTGCTGGCATTACGTCAGAAGAGACCCTTCCAAGCCGGATAACAGGCCCGTCGTAATGGATTATTCTTCCAGTTATTCGATAAGCTTATTCTACGATGATTCGCTTATAACCGGCCATCCGAAGACCAAGAGGACGTTAGATGACAATATCTCTTACTTAGGCGGAGCCGAAGTGGTCAATGCTTTGCGTGAATTGGTAACCGGATGCGTCGAAACTGCGGGCATAAGCCTTGAAATGCCGCAGATGACGTTGTTTGACCAGGCACGCGGAATGCCGGTGACTGCGGATCCCAAGCCGCTGTTTCCCATAGGATCTATGACCATGGCCGCGGCGCCTTCCACAGCATGGACATGCAAGAACTGCGGCAAGACAGGACTTTCTTCAAAGTTCTGTCCCGAATGCGGAAATGCCCGGGAATAACTGTAGCGGGTATTTTGTAATACTCACGATACAGAAAGAATACACGGACCAAATACAATCACTTTTGTAAAGCTGTAAACAGCTGTTACGGGGAGGGCCAACAAATGAAAGTCTGGAAAAAGACAAATAAAGGGATCGTCCTTTTATTCATCCTGGTAGTGGGCGTTTTGATCTACTGCCTTGCCGATACCGCGAAATTCGCTTCGCGCAAACAAGCGGCCTACGATAAAGCCGTGGCTTTTACCACTGATCTTTCCGCGCTTTACACCTGGCCGAAAGATATGCCCAAAATTACGGTCATCGACATCGAAAAGAATGAGAAAAAATACTATCCGTATTTAGATGCCGGTCTTGCCAAGGTAAAGCCTTACATTTTCGGAAGCGACCAGTTGAGCAATGAGCTGAAAAAAGACGCCATGAATTACATAAAAGAACTCATGCTCGATGATCTAAAGCCCGAGCAGGTCACCTTCACTCCTGCGTTCACCAAAACGCAGGTCCAAAAGAACACGGCAACCGTAAAGGGCACCATCAATATAAAAGCCAGGCTGTCGGACGGGAAGTACAAAAACAAGTCTTTAAACTGCCTTATCATGCTTGAATACCAAAACGATGACTGGGTAGTCGTTTACTGCTCCGCCGCTGATGAAATGTACTTGTAAGATGGAGGGGGAACGACATGGCTGAAGAAAAACAGACTGCTTTAAGCATAAAGAACGTCACGAAGATCTATGGTAAAAAGAAGGCCGCGGATCACGTTACATTCGACATATATCCGGGAGAGATCTTCGGATTCCTGGGGCCGAACGGTGCAGGAAAAACGACGGTCATAAAGAGTATTCTGGGATTTATCTTCCCTGACGAAGGAGATGTCTTCATCAACGGTTACAACGTAAAGACCGACTACGAAAAAGCGATGGCATCAGTCGGAGGCATCGTGGAAAATCCTGAGATGTACACGAATCTCTCCGCACGCAAGAACATTGAGATGTACGCAAGGCTCCACGGAAACATTCCGAAGAGCAGGATCGATGAAGTCTTAAGCGACGTTGGCCTTACCGCGAGAGCCAAGGATCCCGTTAGGAAGTATTCGCTCGGAATGAAGCAGCGTATCGGACTTGCGCAGGCAATGGTTCACAAACCCAAGCTCCTCATTCTTGACGAGCCCACGAACGGTCTTGACCCTACGGGAATACACCAGCTCAGAGACGTCCTCAAGAAATATGCCCACGAAGACGGCGCGGCGGTAATGGTATCAAGCCACATCCTGTCTGAGATGCAGCTGCTCTGCGACCGCGTCGGCATCATAAACAACGGCAAGCTGATGAGCGTCTGCCCTATGGATGAACTGACAAGCCAGATGAATTCCGCATCCAGTTACAGCATCCGGGTGTCAGACACAGCTCTCGCGGAAAAGATACTGCAAGACAGCGGTAAAGCCAATAAGCCGGAAACTAACGACGACGTCATTACCGCAGAGATCAACAAGGAAGACATTGCTTCGATCGTAAGGCTTCTTGTTACAGGCGGCGTTGACATCAGCGAAGTCAGAAAGAACGAATCGTCTTTGGAGGAGATCTTCCTTCAGGTCACGGGAGGAGGGATCGACATTGAATAAGATTAAAGCCCTGTATGTAAATGAGATGATAAAGATCTTTCACCGCCCTGCGGTGATCATTGTGGCTGCGGTAGCTCTGTGCATATCGTTTCTCTTCCCCATTCTTCTCATGATCGTGGAAGGACCATACGAATTTTACAATGAAGAAACAAACGAACGTGAGAAGATCGAATCGTCACTGAAGGACTACGAAAAAGACCTCATCAATGCGGGATTTAAGACCACTAAGCAGGACGTGACCATAGAGGTGGACGGTCAGGAAAAGACCATTCCGATGACGCTTTACATCGGTAATGACATTCCGAATCTCCTGAGCAACAAGATCGTATATGAAGACCTTCTTGCCAATTACGATTTTGCGAAATATCCCACGCGCAGGACCTGGCTGGCGCATATTGCTCTTGTCAGATACAACAATTTTGAATTGAAGCGCATCAATCTGGAGATGACTCCCTTTGAAGAAAGGGATGCCGAATGGCTGAAAGAATATGACAGATTTACCGCTGCCAGAGACGTTGCGCGCAAGGCCCTGTTCGAACATGACTACAAGTATTACATTGAAGCCGTCAAATATCTTGAGCAAGGCGATTACGGATCCGATTACACGCCCGAAATGATCAAAAGACTTGCCGACACGGATCCCAATGGTGAACTGGGGGTGGAAGACGGTTATTACATTCTTTATTATCTGTCACAGCTCCAGGAAACCCAGAGCAAGCTGGATGCCGGTCTTGACGCTGCCGGAAACCTTCCCAGGATCCTAACGGAAGAGAAAAAAGAGATCCTTAGGAACACCATTAAGATCCTTAATTACGAGATCGATAACCATAACATCTACGATGAAAAGAGCACCGTCGCCCTGACGCTGGTCTATCTTACGGGAAAGATCTCAGGCTACGCGCTTCTGGTCCTTTTGATCCTGATAGCGGGCAGCAGCGTGTCACAGGAAATGGCCACTGGTTCGATCAAGTCTCTCATTATCGCACCGGTAAAGCGTTGGAAGATCTTTACCGCCAAACTGCTCTCGATAGTCACCTGCATGGTCGTTGCATCCGTCGTCCTTACTCTTTGCTCGATCATCGGTACGGGATTTGCCTGCGGTTTTGACAAGCTTCCTCCCTACCTTTACGTTTCAGGCGGAGCGGTCAAAGCGGTTCCGTTATTCCTTGGCAAGATCATCTTTGACCTTGTAAACAACATCCCGACATTCTTCTATGCGTTCGTAGGATTCATGATCTCCTGCTATACGAAGAACACCGGCGTGTCAGTCGGAACGGCAATAGGTCTGTCACTTTTCCACGAAGTGCCCTCCATGCTCCAGTCTTCCGATCTGCCGCAGAGGATACTGGATTTCACTCCTCTTGCAGGCATGGACATTGCAAGTAAGCTCTTCCCTTATTACTCGCTGATGGTGGCAGACGAAGATTTCGACATGTTCTCCCTGAGCAATTCCTCTTTTGACAACTCGCTGATGTTCTGCACCGTGTACATCATAGTGATATGCTTTACGGTACTGTTCATAGCATTCGAGCAGTTTTCAAAGAAGGATATTCAATGATCCTTATTACTTCATTTCCTTGAAAGCTTTATAGATAAAGATACTGCCCAAAAGATCAAGGACAAAGAAAAACTCAAAGATAATGCCCAATATCATAAAGATGTTGGGCTTTTTCTTTCGCCTGATGGTAAACGAGATCATGTAGATGATATCGGGCAGGCTCGTCATTATCATATAGACATATGTGAGGCAGCATCCGATGCAGATAACTGCAGGGATAGCCAGGAGCAGGAACGGATTGAGCATTCCCGAAACGAGCACGCACCAAAGATAGATGTTGATGCAGAAGAACGGCACCATTACCGCCTTGATGATGACCGTAAGACCTGTCTTTGGTTCTTCCTCCCTTTTGGCCGTTCCGACAATACCGAAGATCAGCGCAGCTAACCCCAAAAGGCATGCTATGACCAGAAGCGCGATTATCAGCTTGAAATTAAAATCCGGTACCGGCCAATCATAAAGAATGCCGCCTACCGGGATCAGGACCGCTGCCTGCATTGCATACAGAACTACTACTGCTGCTATGAGCAGACACTTGCAGACGAAGAAAAACTTCGTCTCCTTCTTTAAGATGTTTTCCATGATCTACCCCTTCTTGTATAAATATACGACGTATTCATCGTTATACACAACCTTATTCCCGTGTCTAATTATAGCCTCACGGACACCATTGAAAAAGGGGGTTCTTGATTCTTCTTTTATCGCGATATGGGTCGAATGCGTACCCATGTATTCTTCGTGCTCTTCAGCCGTGTATTCCCTTCTTCCGGGAAAAGACTTCTCCTCGATGAAGGTAAGTCCGTAAGATCCGCCGTTCATGTAATCGAAATGCTGGTCGTAGGGCTGGTCGGTATCAAAGCACTCATCGTAGACCTTCTGGATCTCTTCGTAGAGCTCAGGGTTTTCGCTCTTATACTCACTCCTCATGAGGCACATAGCAAGATAGCCTCCGTCCTTTAGGAGCTCATATACGCGGCTGTACGCGACGTCCTCTTTTATCCACTGTATCGTGGCTGCGGAATAGATAAGATCGAACTTCTTACCTTCGAAATCGTGTGTCTCGAAGTCATCGTTCACGATATGGAAGTTCGGATAAGACGAATACTTTTCGCGCATCTTGTCGGCAAGGTGGCTCCCGAGTTCTATGGCAAGATAATCCGCGCCGCTCTGTATCGCGAAATCAGACGCCTGGCCCGTTCCCGGGCCTATCTCAAGGCACGACTTCCCGGTACCCAAACCCGTGGCCTTAATGATATAGTCGAACAGAGCCGGATTATATCTGACTCTCCACTTGTCGAATTTTTCGGGGATCGTGTCAAAAACTAATCTCTTATCCTCTTCCATTACATGTATTCCTTCTCTTCGTGAGAGACAAGCTTATCTCCCTCATACCTGAACTTCATCGTGAAGAAACGGCGGGGAGTCCTGTTGAAAAGGTAGTCGAACATTATCTTGTCACCCTCCCATACGGGAAGATCATTTATCTTGTCGAAGCTGACCCAGGCCAGCTCGCCCTCGTCGCAGTCCTTTCGCGGAAGCTCGAAGGTCTCAGGTACAGAAGCCGTGAATACGTGCATGTATTCGCTCGGATATTCGGATGAAAGGAATGTTATAAGTCCTATGTATTCAAAGTCATTAAGCGAGGCAGCGGAAATGCCGGTCTCTTCTTTAAGCTCACGGAGAGCACATTCTTCAGGTGTCTCGCCGCTCTCAAAATGGCCTCCGATGCCGAGCCATTTGTCGAGGTTCATGTCGCCTTTACGCGTTTTGCGTATAAAGAGACACTTATCCCCGCGGGTTATATATATGAGTGTTGTGAGATTTTCGATACGCATAAAATGAGCGCTTTAAACAAGCGGATCAGAATGCCTGCTCAGCAGCGCCTTCCTGCTCAAGTCCGTTTTCAGCCATTTCGATACGTGCGTTGACACGGTAGATGATGTAAGAGGATACGTCGACCTTGAAGGTCTCGCAGAGGGCACACCACTTGTCTGCAAGAGTAACGAGAACGCTCTCACGGTATCTGGGAGGGAAAAACGTCAGCGGGAACATGTGCTTGCTGATGATGTCCTTCTCGACTTCGTTAAGACCGAAATCCCTGTCGGCATTGATGCAAGCTGTCCTGGGATGGGTAAAGCCATGGATATTGTGTCCGGGTACCGTCTTGTCATGCCAGTCGTAAAGGAAATAATCGTGAAGGAGAGCAGCTCTTACGAGGCTGTCCCTGTCGCACTTGATCCTTAATGTCTTCTCGAGATAATGAGCCATGAGGAGCGAGAACTTGGCAACGGAAACGCAGTGCTCAAACACGGTAGTCGTTCCGTGCTGGGTAAACTGCTTCATCTGATGTGCCTTGGGATCTAAAAGTATATCACTGCCACGAGTAAACAACTCTTTGGCCAGCTTATATTCAGTGATCTGCTTGTTTCTGCCTGAGCTCAATTAACTTCCTCTTACCGGCTCCTTGAGCTTGCCGCCCCGGGAACCTCCTGCTCGTTTTTGTACCAACAAATATTATAAATCATCCGGGGTATAAAAGCACTAATGAAATGTTAAAATCACATATCTTTTAGATGCACAGAAAGCCTTCGTTCAGACCGGGTACTTCTTCCTGATCCTTAAGTCCCACCAGATCTTCCAGGTGTCCGTAAACATCTTCCAGACATCCTTGAACTTGATCCTTCCGAAAGACTCTCCCCTGGTGAAGTTCAGCTCGATCGGCATTTCGATAAGCTTGGCGCCGCACTTGTTGGCAAGCGCCAGAAGCTCGATGTCAAATGCGAAGCCGTCAACCTTGCGCATGGGAGCGATCTTCCTGATAAGGTCTCCCCTGTAGAGCTTGATGCCCGTCTGGGTATCGTGGCATTTGAGTCCGAAAAGTACCTTCAGCATTATGTAGTAGCAGATCGAAAATACTTTTCTGGCGAAAGGATATTCAAGCTTGGAATCCTTGTGCATCTTCGAACCGATGACGATGTCCGCGCCCTTGGCGATCATTTCCTTGAAATAGCCTTCGAACATGTCAGGAGACAGATCAAGGTCCGCATCAACGAAGCCAACGATGTCGCCTTTGCTGTTGTTTATGCCCCAGGTGACCGCTCCGCCTTTTCCACGGTTATTCTCGTAACCGCAGTCTCTGATATGCGGGTTGTCGGCCGCTGCACGTGCAACCTCGGAACCGGTATTGTCACGGCTTCCGTCGTTGACTGCGATTATCTCGTAGTCAGACGCAAACCGGGATACCGATCTGTCGATGATCATAAGGTTTTCATAGATGTGTTCGCCTTCGTTATAGGCGGGAACGATTATGCTGATCATTTTAACCTCTTATATGGACCATCAGAAACGGCCTCCGCCGCCTCCGGAGAAGCCGCCGCCGCCTCCGCCGCCACCGCCGGAGAAACCGCCGCCACCGCCGCCGGAAGACGAAGATTCCATGCGGACGACCGTCCTGTACTTAAAGATATCGGTATTCTGGATAGCCTTCATTGAGTCGGTTACGCTGTAAGTCGACATCGCAGGGACCGGATCGAGCCTTCTCGAAGGGGTCGCGATCTTCGTTATCAGGAGACCTGCAAGGATCGGGACTATGATCGTGAAGAAAACGATCGCTCCGTAACCCTGATAGGAGTAATTTCCAAGGCTGTCCAGGATGTTGCTCAATGCGTGGGCATATTCCTTCCTGCCCAGCAATTCCTTGTTGTTGTAGAAGAGCCTGGAGCAGTTGTCGTCACTGACGGCAAAATGCGCAGTGCCGTATGTGTAGAGCCAGAAGAAACGCTGTCCGTCTTCATCTATCGAAAGATCGACAAGGATGCAGACGCCGGAATTGTTCTGGAGCGGGACTGTATTGACGTTCCTCATGTAATAATCGCCCGCGTATTTCGCACAGTCCTCGTCTGAATTCGTGTATCCGTCGCCTTTGTTCCTGGTGGTAACGATGACTACGTTTATGTCCTTGTCAGAAGAGAGCTTGGAAGCAAGCTCCATAAGTTCTTTTTCTTCTGCTTCCGTAAATATTTCCGCATGATCGTCAACCCTTACCTTTTTCGCGGGTGAAAGGTTCATAAAGACGTAGAATCCGATCGCGAAGATCACGAGAACGAGAAGTCCTATGCCGACGCCGATAGAAGCGCCTGAAAGTTCGCTCCAGATCGAAAGCTTTGTATTTTTCGTTTTACTATTGCTCATCCCCAAATACCTCTCATGAAAATGCCCAGAGCGAATCTGGCAACAACGGCCGCTATCGTGAGTACGATGAAGAAGAACGCCGTCTTCTTGACCGTACTGACGGGTACCTTGCCCGCGACCTCTCCGGTCTGTCCGTTCATGGCGAAGTAGTACATCTGGTTATGGTATTTGTAAGACATGAACCAGACGGGGAGCAGCGCGTAATTTGCCGCCATGGAAGTGATCGTGCTGCGGTTCTTTGTGATCTTGTGCCTGTCGTACTTTTTGCCGATGGATTTCTTTATCACCTGGTCCATTCCTGCGATGCCGCGGTCTGTCGCGCGCTTTGCCAGGGCCTGCGCGTCCTGATCGTATCTGTCGGCGTAAAAGCCCGGAATGTAATCATAATCGTAAGGGATCATGTTCGCGAAATTGAACGGTTCGATAGCTTCCATGAGCTTATCGTCGATCCTGGTCTCTCCGTCAAGCGGGATGTTCTTCCACTCGACGTCACCCATTCTCTTGATCTCATAATGTGCAGTGATCTGCTTGTCGCCGGAATACGAAACGTCCTCAGCCGTACCTTCGACATCGATGTGAGCCTTGATGTTGAAAAGCCAGAACGGAACGTAAAGGCCCGTGAGCTTCTTGACGTTTTCCTTGGAAACGAATCCGAACGGCGTCCACTTTCCTCCGCCTGCCCACTTCAGGAATGCTGCTTCAGCCTTCTGGCGGGAAACCTTGAACGGGATCATGTACTGCGGACGGAATTCGTTTGTAAGTCTCTGTCCGACCATTGCCGGAGAACCGCAGAATGCGCAGAAGGTAGCCGACGTGTTCTTGTCGGTTACGACTCTTGCACCGCATGAATTACATACGAACTCGACCTGTTCACCCTCGTTGACGTTTGCCTGGTGCTCGCCGGGCTTGACTTCATCGGAAGGTCCCAATGCCTCCGAAACTTCCGTCGTGACCTGTTCGGCAGGCCCTGCAGACTGCGTTTCTGTTGCCGCGGGTGCCGGAGCATCCGTGACGAGCTCATCGATCTTTGCTTCAAACAGCGAAGGATCAAACGAGGCTCCGCAAAAATCACAGCCGAGTTTTTGCGTGTCCGGATCGAACTTCAGATTGCCGCTGCAATTCGGACATTTGATCGTATCTGCCATATCTATCCCCTTTTTCAGTGCTCTTTTTTATTTTCCGAGTTCCGCGTCAGCCTGGAGCACTGCTTTTGCAAGCTGATCCGCGCAGGAGGTGTCCTTAAAGCCGCAAGTGTTGCCGGAGAGCTTGGCCGCGATCTCAGCCGCAGTCATGCCGTCGCAGAGTTTGCTTACCGCTTTGAGATTCCCGTTGCATCCTCCGTCAAAATGAATGTTTGTGACTTTTGAAGAATCATCGATGTCAAATTCAAGATTGAACGGACATACGCCTACAGGTCTGTATTTGTAATGCATCAGATCACCTCCGTGAATCAAGATAACACATAAGCGCCTTTGTTTCTATCACGTGAGCGCGCGAAGGGTCATCTCGTAGCCTCTCTCCTCATACTTGTAGTAGACGGCTTTGAATTCCGTATTCCGTCTTTCGGTTATGAGCTTTACGATGTGATCGGCGAAGAAAGGATTCTTCACGAGTACAGGACCGATAAGGCTGATACCGTAGAGGTTCTCTTTCCTGACGCCGTCCGAACTGCCCTGTATCTGACCGATCGTCTTGGTAATCTTGAAAGCGTATCCGTCAAAGCCTTCGATAACATCGCAATTGTTGATGAATCCGATAAAAGATCTGTCAAAGCCATCAGCGGTTTCAACGGCGTCTCCGGTAAACCTCTTCTTGATCTCTTCTCTCAGTTCAAAATCAAATATGCCGAGGCCTTCGATCTTTTCTCCTGTAAGGGTCGTTATCGACTTGCCGAGCATTCCCCATGAATTGCCGGTGAAAAGGATGGGCGTGCCGGAAGAAACGGCTTCGGCAAAGCCCTTCTCAAAACGCTTAAGATGCGTTGTGGCTGCCGCTCTTCTCGATTCAGTGCCTGAACCGCAGTAAATGAGGTCAAAACCTTCAAAGGAGATATCGTCATCAGTAACGGTCTTTCTTACGGTCTCGACTTCAAAGCCCTGATCCTCCAGGCGCTTTTCGAGGATCCTGACGTTGCCGTTATCTCCGTAAAGATTCAGAAAATCGTAGTAAAGATAAAGGATCTTCGCTTTCATGAGAGCTCCTTTCTTTTCACGATCGAAAGGATCTTCTCCTTATCGGAAAAGCACGTGATCACATAAAGGAAATCAGCCTGCGTTCCGGCATAAGCCGCAGCATCGGATATCGATTCGAACACGCCGATCTTGTTTGAAGGTATTCCTGCCGCATCGAAACGCACGGCAAGATCGTTGCAGTATTTTCCCGCAAGAAAGATCTTTCCGACATTTCCGAGCTTGAGATTCTCGAAATCGATGTCCCAGAGCCAGCTCGAATCCGAAGTGAAATACTTGCGGCTGATGGCATCTACGATGAACATGACATTGACCTTCCTGGGGTCCTTTACCACGACGTCGATCGAACGGTCGTAGGAGATGGAATTCTCATGCTTGGAAAGGAGCAGCCTTCCGTCGCACTTGCCGAGCTTGAAATCTACGATGCGGCCGTTTTTGAGGAAGTATCCTCCCAATGCTTTTGCGACCGTCTCCTTGGGGATCCCGGCGAGATCGCCTGCAGCAAAGGCTGCCAGCGTGTTATAGCAGTGATAGATGCCGTTGAACGTCAACGGTATCTTGTATTCATTGTTGATGACGATGTTGCCTTCTTCAAGATCAGTACCGGTCAGAGCCCAGCGCGTGTCAGGCCTTGCAAAGCCGCAGGAAGTGCAACGGTATTTGCCGATGTGGTTGTAATGGTAATACTCGTATTCCATCGGTCCCTTGCAGATAGGGCAGTACTTTCCGTCGTTATAGATGCCGTTGTTTTCTTCCGTGTCGCCCTCGAGGTGATCAGCTCCGAAATAGAGCGTTCCTTCCCTGCCTGCTCCGAATTTTGAAACAAGAGGGTCGTCGGCATTCAGAACGAGCGTCATGTCATCATGGAGTCCGCGCTTGATAATATTGTAGATCCACTCAGGATGGCCGTTTCTGGTCATCTGGTCGCGGTAAAGATTCGTTATTACGAGAAATCTCGGATGGAAAAAGTGGAACGTCCTTCTCATATAGCGTTCATCGGATTCAAGAAGAACGGCGTCGCTCCTGATCCTTCCGCCAAGCGTGGAGTCAGTAAGAAGGAACGTGGCAACACCCTCGGTCTGGTTTGAACCCTCTTTGTTGTAGGCAACCTTCAGGCCGCCTGCGCGGAGGACGTGCGCGATCATCTCAACGGTCGAAGTCTTGCCGTTTGAGCCCGTAACCGCTATGACCGTATCAGGATACTGAAGGTGAGCCAGAATGTCAGGAAAGATCTTCAGGGCGATCTTACCCGGCATGCTCGAGCCGCGTCCGAATATTCCGGCCACGAACCTCAGGATCTTACATACGAGTATTGTAATAAACATCCGAAACTTCATAATGCCCACGATTATACACCAAAAGCCTTATATACGCGCGCGTGTTATCTGTTAATTCGGTAATATCACGAGAGTTTCACCGCTTATTCTTCCTTAAATGTGATAGATGACGGAATCTGTGGAGACTTGTATTCTTCTCTTCCGAGATCAGTCACAAACCTGGTCTTATATGCTGCATTACCGTAGGAATCGTCCACGAAGAACAGCATCATTCCGAAAGATGAAGGATCGTATTCCGAGACGTCGAAGTCCTTTGCAAAATAGTAAGGAACAATGCTTCCGTCTCTGTAGGTCATTAGCTTGCCCTGGCTCAATACCGTCCGCCTTATCTTCTTCGGGCCATTCTTGTCCCAGGTAAACATGTACACATGGAACTGCCTTGCAGCAAGCACTTCAGGCGTTCTTCCCGTTATCCAGATGTCGATCGTCTTTTTGCCGCCGTCATATCTGATGCCGATGTCAACAGAATCCCCGTCCAGCCTGTTAGTGACCGGAGAAAGGTCAAATGCCGCCCTGTCGATAACTTTTTTGTTTATCTCATCGTAAAGCACGAAGTTGAAACCGTTCTCATCTAGAGAATATTCAGTCTTGTCTATTACGATCGAAGCAACATTGTCTGCGGAGGTAAGTTCAAACTTCGCGCCGCCTGCAAGAGGCCCGTTCAATTCAACCTTCAGATTTGAAATGTCTTCATTGATAAGATCGGTGCCGACTGCCGCGCAGTAAGTGTTCTGTCCTGTGCCGTACAGCATGCAGGGAAGGCCGACTTCCTTAAACGAATCCTCGATCCATCTTGGCAGCGTTTCAGCAGATACTCCCTTTGTCGCTACAAGGAGCGTGACGTCTTTAAGACCTGAGACCGTCTTCAGATAAGACTTCAGGCTGTCCTGCCTGAAGATCGAACGGCCGTCATCGTTCTCGTAGAAAACGTGCTCATCGCCATTGGAGTCCTTCGCGGTCAGCTTCATCCTTCCGCCAAACGCATCCCTGTATGAGAGCTCCGTTTTGAACGTCCCCTTCCACGTCTTGTCACTTCCGATAACGAAATCACAGGATCCCGCCTTCTTCCCTGAAGCGTCAAAGAATTCCCCTTTGACCGAGTCGATCACAAGCCCTGCCCTGTCTATTCCCCAGAAGCTTACTTCGATCGTGCCCGGTTCCTTATAAGCGCAATTCATCTCAAGGTAATCCAGATTCTCGAGGATCGATTTGGAAAGCGGGTCGTATTTCGCTATCTCGCGGAAGAACGCGCTGTCTTTCGTAAGCTCATCTTCAAGGGTCTTTCGGCCAAACCTTTCATAAAGCGTCGGGCTGTCGGAATAAAGATCAGTACCCAGTCCAAGCCTGTTTCCGCTTATCTTTGCGCCGATGGCCGCAAGTGTGGTCGGAAACATGTCAAATGTTGTATATTCCCTGTGCCTGTCATTTACAGGCTTTGCGGGGGAATTGATTATGTTCGTATAAGTACGCCTTTCGTATTCCTTATCCACGCCGTTGCAATAATCCGCATCCATCGTGATGTGGTCACCCGAAAGGATTATCGTCGTATCCTCATAGAAGTCCTGCTTTTGAAGCCACCTGACGAACTCCGTAACCTGGCGTGAAGAGCAGGCCATTACGTTTGAATACTGTGTATCGAACTTGTCGCCGCAAAGTCCGCAGACGTAGCCGTCCTCGAAATGAGTATCCGCCGTAAGGATCGTCAGGCAGAACGGCTTGTCCTTTGAAGCCATATCGGCGGCCTTTATCTTTGCGAACTCGAAAAGCTTGCTGTCCTCAAAACCCCACCAGACTTTGTAGCCCTTGGGAATGTAGTTGTTCGCGGCTGCATAATCGTAATCGAAAAAGTCATCTATGCCGTGGCTCTTAAGATATGTCTTTCTGCTTCCGAACGAAACAGGAGAGCCGCACATAAATGCCTGTTCGTAACCCTCGTCCTTCAAGATATCGCCCAAAGTCCTGATGCCCGGATAGAACGAATCCGCATAAGTTGAAGCGGCATTGGTCTTTCCTCCCGCGATGGGAATGCCCGCGGTCTGCGCAACGATACCGCTCATGGTATAAGTGGCACCCGTTATGACATGCCCGCCGTTGAGGCGCTCATGACTGCCTTCAAAGCATTCGCCGTCTTCAAGCGCCAGCTCCCTTAACTCAGGGATAACGTCATCTTTGAAATCACCGCCGTGAGCCTTGTCGGTAAAAGTGGTCTCCATCGATTCAAGATAGATATAGACCAGGTTGCGTTTCTTTCCGGGAAACTTCACGTTATCCTTGTTGGGTGCGACATAGTAAGTATCGACAAAATCAGAGGTGCTGTTCTGCGACCTGATATATCTTAAAATGCCGTATCTCCTGTCTGCTCTTACCAGTTGTATGACTGACACAATCAGAGCAGCGGTTATGAGAATGACCGCAAAAGCCTTCCCGGCTTTTTCCTTTTTCTTTTTACGGAACAGAACGGACAAAACAACGAATAAGATTACTGCCGCAACAGCCGGAACAACGACTTTGAAGATGAACGCATTTATGACGTTCCCGGCCGTTCCTTCAAGCGGTGAACTTAAGTAAAAGACTATCTCATCGAAGGTAATGTCGTGCCAGTATCCGAGAGTCCATGTGACCAGAAAGGCAATAAATGACAACAGCAAAAACACTGTTGCCGCCAGTATGAACCCTATCGTTTTTCCGCCTGATCTCTTCTTTTTCATCAGTCTTTTACAGATCCATCTTCATGAAGACTTCGGCCATGGCATTGTCGTTGTATCTGTCGATCTTTTCGAAGCCGAACTTCTCATAGAGCTTTAACGCATCCTCATATTTGAGCATGGAATCGAGCACTATCCTCTTAAAGCCGCGCGTCTTTGCTTCGTTTACGGAAACGCTCATCAGGAGGCTCCCCAGGCCCTTTCCCCTATAGTCTTTATGAAGATACAAAGCCTTGAGTTCCACGGTCTTTTCATCGATCTTCTTAAGAGCGACCGTTCCTATGACCATGCCCTGATCGACCAGACAGTAGAACACTTCAAACGAATCTTTGATGTCGTTATAGAAGTAATGTTTTCCTGAAGGATCGAATCTTTTTCCAAGCTCGGTAAAGCAGCGGTCCGTGAAATCAAACACGCTCTGCTTATACTTTTCTTCGTACTGAACCAGCTTAACATCCATAAGGTTTCCGGTCACTTTTTCTCAGGTGCGGCAGGTGATCCCTTACTCCTTTTCGATCTCCATGAAGATGTCCACATCCGTGCGCTTGAATTCCTTGAAGCCGCACTTCTCATAGACGTGCTTCGCGCGCGGATTGTTCACATAAACGATGAGGTATATCCTCTTTAGTCCGAGTTCGTTAAATCCGTACTCGACTGATCTTTTCAGCGCTTCAGTTCCGTAACCCTTATTCTGCATCTTGGCAGTCAAAGCAACGCCCCATTCCGCTTCATCGAAAACACGGTTAAAGAACTCGATATTTCCGATGAATTCATTCGTGCCTTTCTCAAGCATCGAGTACATAGTCGAGGTGTTATCCATCTTATCCCTGATGTATTCGATCTCGGCTTCTTCGGTGTAAAGCTCACGTCTTTCTCCGATGAAACGCGCAACGTTTTCAATATCGTTTACCATCTCAAGGTATTCCGGCACAAGGTCAAGCGTAGGTCTCACGTATATTATGTTTTCAGATTCAAATACCTTTTCCATATCGTTCCTCACAATGAAAATTTCATGTATCCGCAGGTGAACGCGAAGAAATCGAATTTCTTCGTATAGAGGTGCTCCGCGCCGTAAGACTCATACCATTTTCTGAGAACCTGATTCTCCTCAACGATGCTGAGGTTAAGAGTCTTGCAACCCGCTTTGCGCGCCTGGTCCAATGCGTGCATTAGAAGTTCTTTGCCTATGCCGTTGTGCCTGTATTCGGGAAGCACCGAAAGGCTTCCCAGTTCGCATTCATTATTCTCCTGCATCAGAAGATTATAGTAGCCGCAGAGAACCCCGTCTTTCTCATAAACGAACATCGGTCTGTGCTGCTCATCCAGCTGTTTTATAAATCTTTCATCACATGCCGCGAACGCAACAAAAAGAGGCGAGTTTTCCTTCGTAAGACCAAACTCGTCAGCTACCGTCTGAAAGCTCTTTCTTAAGATCTCCACGCAAACCGGGATCTCTTCCCTTCTCATTTCCCTTATCATCTTTCCCCTCCGAAATCATGTAGAGATTATATCAGACTATCTCGAAAGTCTCCGTTATCTCAAAGCCGTTCCGCTCGTACAGACTTATCGCCTTCCGGTTCCACTGTGCAACGTGAAGGATTATCTTTTCACTTTTTATGTTTTCCAGCGCCCAGAGAAGGATCTGTTTACCGTAGCCTTTGTTTTGAAATCCAGGCGCCACTATGAGATCGTCGATCTCTGAACCCTTTAGTGCGACGCTTCCGATGAGTTCTTCATCTTTCATGAGCAGATACACGTTATTCATTCCGTTGCTGAAAAACGAATCGTCCTGAATAAAATCATATGGCTTGATGTCCAGGGCCTCGCGCATCTCGCGGTAGCATTCGTTATACATGCGCCTGTACTGCTCCTGATACTTCGGAACGTAAGATACCAGCATGACGGCGGCTTTCTCCGTCACCGGTCTTATGTATTCCATCTTGTGCGCAAGATTCTTCATTATTAAGGTTTTCCTCTCAAATCTGTATCATAATTTTATCAATATTATGGCTATATCACATACGGCAGATCATTCAATGAACAAAGCATCATCTGTCCAAAAAATACCCGGAGCATTGCTCCGGGTATCTTGTTTATCAGTTAATTATCAGCGATGCAGTCAAATGACGAATCTTCTTGAGCTCTCACGTCTGGCACTTTTTCTGAGACTCTGCTTAGTGTAAACCTTTTTAGCATTCTTTCTTCTCTTAGCGAGCTCTTTCGCGTGCTGCTTAGCTTTCTTCTGAGCCTTCTTTTTAGCTGCCTTCTTTGCGGCTTTCTCCCAAGCCTTCTTCATAGCCTTCTTGATTGCTTTCTTTGCAGCTTCCTTCTTTGCCTTTGCCTTTGCAGCTCTCTTTGCGGCTTCCTTCTTTGCCTTTGCCTTTGCAGCTTTCTTAGCAGCTTCCTTCTTAGCCTTTGCAGCTCTCTTTTCAGCTTCTTTCTTAGCCTTTGCTGCTCTCTTTTCAGCTTCTTTCTTAGCCTTTGCTGCCTTCTTCTCAGCTGCCTTCTTTGCTTCAGCAGCCTTCTTAGCTGCAGCCTGCTTTTCAGCTGCGATCTTCTCTGCAGCAACCCTTGCTTCAGCCTTCTGAGCAGATCTCATTGTAGCCTGCTTCTCTGCTTCTGTCTTTGCTGCTGCAGCTGCCTTTGCTGCTGCCTGCTTTTCTGCTGCGATCTTCTCGGCAGCGGTCTTTGCCTGAGCCTTCTGAATAGCTCTTCTTACAGCAGCCTTGCCCATTTCTACCTTAGCTGTCTGCTGGGCATCCTCAGCGGCCTTGTTCATATCTTTTCTTGCATCAGCGTTCTTCTGGGCTGCTGCCTTCTTAGCGGCTGCCTGCTTTGCCAATGCGATCTTTTCATTCATGTTCTGATAGTTTAATGCGATCTTCTCGGCATCTGCTCTTGCCTGCCTTACGATAAGGGCTCTCTCATTGTTTACAGAAGACTTAGTTGCCTTCTTAGTTGTCTTGCCGGACTTTGTTGCTGTTGTCTTCTTGCCAGCTGTCTTCTTTGCTGTCTTTTTAGGAGCCTTCTTGGTTGTATCATCGGGAGTTCCCGGGATGACCGAACCGTCGCAAGCCTGTGTCTTGTACTCTGTTGCCTTGTCTGCTTCAGGTGCCGTTTCGTCAGCGGTATCGTAATCCACTGCAGGTACTGCAGGATCAGTTACAGCAGCTTCTGTCTCTGCTGTTGTCTCAATTGCTGTTGTGGAAGTAATTGCCTGCTCGATCTTTCTCTGAGCAGCACAACCTGTTGCAGAAAAGCCTGAAGCAAGTACTGCGCCTGTTACAATAAGTGTCCAAAATTTCTTGTTCATTTCGTTTTTCCTCCGATAATTGATCGTTTGTTTGGTTTGATGGCTTGATTTAATCATTCGCCATACGTGCAAACAACAAACAATGTCAGAGGCTTGTGACGATTAAGCAACATGCGGAAAGGCAAGTGTTGATTAACGGGAAGAATCTTGAAAAAACTTCTTTGCAAAAACCGTTCAGGCAGAAAAAAGACCGGGGTTCAAACCCCGGTCTTAAATCTTTTAAGTTGTTCTTACCGATTACTTCTTGTGAGCGATAGCAGCCTGAGCAGCAGCCAGTCTTGCGATCGGTACACGGAAAGGTGAGCAGGATACGTAGTCGAGGCCGATCTCATCGCAGAACTCTACGGATGTCGGATCGCCGCCGTGCTCGCCGCAGATTCCGAGGTGGAGGTCAGGACGTACTGCCTTACCGTTCTCGATAGCCATCTTCATGAGCTTACCTACGCCGTTCTGGTCGAGACGTGCGAACGGATCGGACTCGAAGATCTTGGACTCATAGTAAGCCTGGAGGAACTTGCCTGCGTCGTCTCTTGAGAAACCGAATGTCATCTGTGTAAGGTCGTTTGTACCGAAGCAGAAGAACTCAGCTTCCTTGGCGATCTCGTCAGCTGTAAGAGCAGCACGAGGAATCTCGATCATGGTGCCTACCTTGTAGCCCATGTTGACGCCTGCAGCCTTGATCTCTTCGTCAGCAACCTCAACGACCACCTTCTTAACGTTAACGAGCTCCTTGATCTCGCATACGAGCGGGATCATGATCTCAGGTGTAACGTTCCAGTCAGGATGCTTCTTGTTTACGTTGATAGCAGCTCTGATGACAGCTCTTGTCTGCATCTTTGCGATCTCAGGATATGTAACTGCGAGACGGCATCCTCTGTGACCCATCATCGGGTTGAACTCGTGGAGAGAAGCGATGAGTGTCTTGATGTCTTCAACAGACTTGCCCTTCTTAGCTGCGAGAGCCTTGATGTCGTCCTCTTCTGTAGGAACGAATTCGTGGAGCGGCGGGTCAAGGAATCTGATGGTAACGGGATGTCCCTCGAGAGCCTCATAGAGAGCTTCGAAGTCGGACTGCTGCATGGGGAGGATAACCTCGAGTGCAGCCTCACGCTCCTCAACTGTCTCGGAGCAGATCATCTCACGGAATGCGTCGATTCTGCCTTCACCGAAGAACATGTGCTCTGTACGGCAGAGACCGATACCCTCAGCACCGAGCTCACGAGCCTTCTTAGCATCGTTAGGTGTATCAGCGTTTGTACGTACTTCGAGTCTCTTGAACTCGTCAGCCCACTTCATGATGCGGCCGAAGTAACCGTTGTTAGGATCTGCGTCTACCTGAGCGATAGCGCCGTCATAGATCTTACCTGTAGAACCGTCGAGGGAGATGATGTCACCTTCCTTGAATGTCTTGCCTGCAAGTGTGAACTGCTTGTTAGCTTCATCCATAGCGATGTCGCCGCAGCCTGAAACGCAGCACTCACCCATACCACGTGCAACAACTGCAGCGTGTGATGTCATACCGCCACGTACTGTGAGGATACCCTCAGCAGCCTTCATACCTGTGATATCTTCAGGAGATGTCTCGAGTCTTACGAGGACTACCTTCTCTCCTCTGTCGTGCCAAGCTACTGCATCATCAGCGGTGAATACGATCTTACCGCATGCAGCTCCGGGAGAAGCGCCAAGTCCCTTACCGATTGCCTCTGCTGCCTTAAGAGCTGCAGGGTCAAACTGAGGGTGAAGGAGTGTATCGAGGTTACGGGGATCGATCATTGCAACTGCTTCCTCAGGTGTTCTCATACCTTCATCAACCAGGTCACAAGCGATCTTCATAGCAGCCTGAGCTGTTCTCTTACCGTTTCTTGTCTGGAGCATGTAGAGCTTACCGTGCTCAACAGTGAACTCCATATCCTGCATGTCTCTGTAGTGCTTTTCGAGTGTCTCGCAAACCTTTGTGAACTGAGCGAATGCTTCAGGGAACTTCTGCTCCATCTCAGCGATCTTCATAGGTGTTCTTACGCCTGCAACAACGTCTTCGCCCTGTGCGTTTGTAAGGAACTCACCGAAGAGGCCCTTCTCACCTGTAGCAGGGTCACGGGTGAAAGCAACACCCGTACCGCAGTCGTCACCCATGTTACCGAATGCCATGGACTGAACGTTAACTGCCGTACCCCATGAATAAGGGATGTCGTTGTCTCTTCTGTAAACGTTAGCTCTCGGGTTATCCCAGGATCTGAATACGGCCTTGATGGCGCCGACGAGCTGTTCCTTAGGATCTGTAGGGAAGTCTGAACCAATCTTAGCCTTATACTCAGCCTTGAACTGTGAAGCGAGTTCCTTCAGATCGTCTGCTGTAAGCTCAACGTCCTGCTGAACGCCTCTTTCAGCCTTCATCTTGTCGATGAGTTCTTCAAAATATTTCTTACCGACTTCCATAACAACGTCGGAATACATCTGGATAAATCTTCTGTAGCAGTCCCATGCCCATCTGGGGTTACCGGACTTTGCAGCGATAACGTCAACAACCTGCTCATTAAGACCGAGGTTAAGGATCGTATCCATCATACCCGGCATGGAAGCTCTTGCACCGGATCTAACAGAAACAAGGAGAGGATTCTCGAGGTCACCGAACTTCTTGCCTGTGATCTCCTCGAGTTTAACGATGTACTCCATGACCTGTGCCATGATCTCATCATTGATCTGACGACCGTCTTCGTAGTACTTGGTGCATGCCTCTGTGCTGATCGTGAATCCCTGAGGTACGGGGAGACCGATGTTCGTCATCTCAGCAAGGTTAGCGCCCTTACCGCCGAGGAGCTCGCGCATGTTGCCGTTGCCTTCGGTGAACAGGTAAACATACTTTGTCATTCTTTTATTCCGCCTTTCATTTATTGAATTCTGTAATTATTTCTAAATGGCCTTAGCCGATCGAAAACTTATCTTAATATTGTATCAGATATAGTTCTTTAAAAATCGAACTTGTCACTGAAAAATTCATCGAGTTTGTCGATCGGGAATCTGATGTTTCCGGGCTCATACTCGACGTTCTTCATTGAGTCTCTTTCTCTGATAGTAACGCAGCCGTCTGTCTCTGAATCAAAGTCATAGACCACGCAGTAAGGTGTTCCGATCTCGTCCTGTCTTCTGTAGCGCTTACCGATGCTCTGACGGTCATCAAGTTCGCACATATACTTTTTCGAGAGCTTCTCGAAAATAGGCTGTGCCTTGTCAGTAAGCTTTGCAGAAAGAGGAAGCACACCGATCTTGATCGGCGCGAGGAACGGATGGAAATGCATTACCGTTCTTACGTCACCGCCCTCAAGCTCTTCCTCGTCATAAGCTGAGCAGAGGAATGCGAGAGTTACACGGTCAGCACCGAGCGAAGGCTCGATAACGTAAGGAATGTACTTCTCGTTCTTGTTGGGATCGAAGTAAGTGAGATCCTGCTTGGAGAATTCCATGTGCTGCTTCAGGTCGTAATCAGTACGGTCTGCGATGCCCCAGAGTTCGCCCCAGTCTGTGAAGGGGAAAGCAAACTCAAAGTCCGTCGTAGCTCTGGAATAGAAAGCGAGCTCTTCTTTTGCGTGATCTCTTGTGCGGAGTTCCTCTTCCTTGATACCGAGACCGATGAGCCAGTCGTGGCAGAACTTCTTCCAGTAATCGAACCACTCAAGGTCAGTACCGGGTTCACAGAAGAACTCCAATTCCATCTGCTCAAACTCTCTAGTACGGAAGATGAAGTTACCGGGAGTGATCTCGTTTCTGAAAGACTTACCGATCTGGCAGATGCCGAACGGGATCTTCTTACGTGCTGATCTCTGGACGTTCGAGAAGTTAACGAAGATGCCCTGAGCCGTCTCAGGTCTTAAGTAAACTTCATTTGTCGAATCCTCGGTAACACCGATGAAAGTCTTGAACATGAGATTGAACTTGCGGATATCCGTAAAATTGTGACCGCCGCAGACGGGACAGGGAATGTTCTTTTCCCTGATGTAAGCTACCATCTCTTCGGGGCTCATACCTTCAACCGGTACGTCCTCGATACCATTTTCTTTATTCCAATCCTCAACGAGATTATCAGCTCTCTGTCTTGCCTTGCACTGCTTGCAGTCAATGAGAGGATCGGAGAATCCGCCGACGTGGCCTGAAGCGACCCAAGTCTTCGGATTCATGATGATTGCCGCATCGAGTCCTACATTGTAGGGACTCTCCTGTACGAATTTCTTCCACCATGCGGCCTTAACGTTATTCTTAAGCTGAACACCCAACGGGCCGTAATCCCACGCATTTGCGAGACCGCCGTAGATGTCGGAACCCGGATATACGAATCCCCTTACCTTGGCAAGGGAAACTATCTTATCCATTGTTTTCTCTACTGCCATATTCTTTTTATTTCTCCCTTGCGATTATTCTTCGTCTTCTGTCTCGGGCTCTTCTTCGCCTTCGTAAACAATTTCCTCTTCCTCGTCGGAAGCGCCGCCTGCAAGGGCATCAATAAGGCCGTCTAAGCCTTTGGAGTTGAGACCGCCTGTAACAGACATTCTCTCTGCTCTCTCTTCCTCAAGCATCTTTCTTCTGTTCTCGGCTTCTTCTCTTCTTCTGATTTTCTCTTCTCTGGTGATCGGGATAACTGCCTCATCCTCAACATCACCCTTAACTGCGACGACTTTGTCAGCAGCTACTTCACGGCATGCAAGAGATACAACATTTGCTGCACCCTTATCGTCGATCATGGGCTGTGCGCCGTCTGTCAGTTCTCTGGCACGCTTACTTACCAATACAGTAAGATCGTAAGGGCTTGCCGACTTCTCTTTGAGTTTCTCGATTGAAGGATCTGTTAACATCTTTTTACCTCTCTTCTCCTTTTATTCAAGTTCCTTAGCTGTGTTTATATTCTTCGAAGCTTTAAGCTTTTCAGCGGTTATTATCGCAAGAATGTCTCTTGCTGCTCTCTCGATATCGTCGTTGGTAACAAGATATTCGAATTCACCGGCACGCCTGATCTCGGCTTTTGCCTGCTCGAGTCTTTTCCTGATCTTTTCCTCAGTCTCAGTGCCTCTTCCTCTCAATCTGTTCTCGAGCTCTTCCATTGAAGGAGGAAGGATAAATATCGTGACCGTATCATCATCAAATTTGCGGTTAAGCGCCAGGCTTCCTTCTATGGTAATGTCGAAAAGAACATCCTGTCCCTTGCCGACCATCTCGGCTAACGGTTCCGAAGGAGTGCCGTAATAGTTATCGACATACTTGTCATACTCGACGATCTTGCCGTCCTTGATCATCTGTTCAAACTCTTCAGTGGTTCTGAAATAGTATTCGACACCGTCTTTTTCCTGACCTCTGGGAGCTCTTGTCGTAACAGATATCGAATGACCTACGCTTCCGGGATTAGCCTGTTCCAACAGCTCTTCAACTCTCGCAAGGACTGTGCCCTTGCCAACGCCTGAAGGACCCGATACGGCAACTATCAATCCTCTGAATTCACTCATCCGAGCATCTCCTTTATCTCTGATGTGGCAAGTGCCGAAGTAAGCACGAGCCCGCTGTCCGTTACTATTACCGATTTGCATTTCTTGCCTGCGCAGCAGTCAACGAGCATTCCTCTGTCTTTGGAATCCTGCATCATGCGCCTTACAGGTGATGACTCTGCAGAAGCGACGCAGATGATGCGCGATGCCTGAGCTATGTTGCCGAAACCGATGTCGATAAATCCAGATGCCATTTTCTGCCTTCCGTTATACGAGATTCTGTATCTGTTCCCTTATCTCTTCTACAAGGTTCTTCATGGAAAGGACCCTTGAAGTGATCTCGATGTCATTTGCCTTGCTTCCTGTCGTATTAACCTCACGGTTGATCTCCTGTACAAGGAAATCCATCTTCTTGCCGACAGAGCCGTCTTCTGCCAGTATCTTTCTGGCCTGTGAGAAATGAGACGAAAGCCTTGCCATCTCTTCGTCGATCGCGCACTTGTCCGCGAAGATGGCAACTTCGGCTGCAAGGCGGTTGTCATCGTAGAATTCTCTCTGATCGCTCGTCAGGATCTCATTTATCCTTGCGGAAAGTCTCTGTCTGTATGCTTCAATGACTTCAGGCGCTCTCGTTACAACTTCGCCTCTGAGCGCTTCAAGGCTGTCTATCTTGGAAAGAATGGAAACCACAAGATTATCTCCTTCTCTCTTTCTCATCGAGAGCATTCCGTCGATCGCAAGATTCAACGTCTCAAGGAGTTCCTTCGCAGCGACCTCTTCATCGATCTCATTCTGGGTTACGCTTAAGACGTCCTGCATCGTAGCGATCCTTACAACTCCGAAATCATCTTCTCTTCCGGTAATGGCGCTGATAGCCTTTGCAGCCTCCGAATACTCTTTTGCAAGACCGGAATTGACAGTAACGCTCTGGCCGGCTTCACCCTGATCCTCGTAATTAATGAAAACGTCGATCTTGCCTCTTAAAAGTCTGTCGCCGATCACACGGCGGACTTCGCTGTCAAGATAATTGAACATTCTGGGCATTCTGATCGATATGTCGCAGAATCTCGAGTTAACGGATTTGATCTCGATATTGTATTTCCTGGTGTCGTAAACGTTCTCGCCGCGGCCAAAGCCTGTCATCGAGTATGCCATGTGATTACCTCTAATGCAGATATAGACAAAAAAGAGCCGCCGCATCGGGATTATCCCTCTGCTTCGGCTCGAAATTTATTATATATTATTATTAAAAAGATGTCTATCAAATTATTTTTACGTATCCCGCAAACACCTATATTTATTGCGTTTGCGGACTTGAAAAAATTTTTAAGCCCCCAAAAAACTTATATGATCTTTACCGGACAAAAGCCCACATAATCTGCTGAAGTACAGATGAACTCTGTTCCTTCAAAATCACCCTCAAAAGCTTTCTTGTGAGATTTGCCGTGAAGGTGCCCGTAAACGCAGATATCGACTCCGCCTCCTGCCATCATTTCGGCAAATTCAGTGAAATCTTTATTCGCAGTCAAAGGCGGATAATGGATCATCATGACATGCTTTTTCGCATGATCCGGATCAGCTTCATTGAGCTTATCTATGCACATTCGGATCCTTAACTTCTCGCGCTCGTAGATCTTTCTGTTCTCGGAGCCTTCGAGACTTTCCTTGGTCTCTATCATCCAGCCTCTCGTACCCGATATCAGGCAGTCTTCTGCTTCAACTACGTTGGTCCTCACGAATACGAGGTCATTAAAGCCTTTCCCTGCAAGAAATAATTCCATCTTCTTCATCGTAGTCCACCAGTAATCATGGTTACCGCGTGACAGAAGCTTTCTTCCGGGGAGCCCCGAAATAAAACGGAAATCCTCTTCTGCTTTGTCAATATAAGTTGCCCAGGAGATGTCACCGGAAATAAGCACCGTATCAGAACCTGAAACCGTTTTGTTCCAGTTCTCTTCAACTCTCGAGATGTATTCACCCCACGAAGACCCGAACACCTCCATCGATTTGTCGGGGCAGCTCAGGGCAAGGTGCAGATCAGCCAGTGCGTAGATCGACATTAGGACTCCCTGTGGAAAAAACGGTATATTGCCGCAGCATCTTTTTCGGATATGCCTTTGGCCTCTTTAAGCTCCTCTTCAGAAGCATTTTCCACGGCTTTTATTGTACCAAAATGAGAGAGCAGATTCTTGCGCTTGGCAGGTCCTATTCCCTCTATGTTTTCGAGCTTATATCTGATGTTGCGTTTGCCCGCAAGTTTATGCTGGTAGGAGATGGCGAATCTGTGGACTTCGTTCTGGACAGTCGTAAGGAATCTTAATAGCCCCATCTCACTGTCAGTCAGAGTCCTTCCTTCAAGTCTGATCTCGCGTCCGTCCTCGAAAACTATACCGGCAGTCTTATGCCTGTCGTTCTTGACCATTCCCGCAAGATAGACAGACTCCGTTCCTTCCAGGCTCCTGACTACGGACGCAACAGCTTCAAGCTGTCCCTTTCCGCCGTCAACGAGGATTATATCCGGATACTTAAATCCGTCATCTTCATTGTGATTGAACCTTCTCTCCAAGGTCTCTCTCATGGACTGATAGTCATCCTGTGATTCGACTCTTTTCATCCTGAAAAGCCTGTAGGACTGTTTATCTGCCCTGCCGTCTATAAAGACGACCATGCCGGCACAGATATCATCGTTTCCGAGATTGGAGATATCGAAAGATTCCGCTCTTGAGATACTTCCTTCAGGCGCTCCGAGAAGTTCTTCCAGATATCTTAACGGCACGGAGGGATCCGCATTCGCAGAGCCTCCTCTCAGTATTCTTCTTACCATCATCTCACGGGCATTCGCACCTGCAAGATCAGATAATTCGCGGAGCTCTCCACGCTCTGCGACGTGAAGCCTGCAGTTCTTTCCGAGCTTTTCCGTGAGCGTCTTCTCGATGACTTCCAGGTCGTCATCTTCCATCTTATAAGGGACAAGTATGAGCGGCGGGATGAAAGGCGCATCTTCGTAATACTGCATTATGAAATTCTTCAGGATCTCTTCTTTGTCTTCCTCTTCTCCTGCAAAGAAATACGTGGATGAACCGACTATCCTTCCCTGCCTTAATTCAAGCTTTCTAACGCACGTCTCGCCGCAATCGGAATAGAGTCCTATCGCATCGACGTCACGTTCTATGTCGAGGTATACTCTTTGATTCTGCCTGATGGCGCGGAGCGCATAAAGCCTGTCTCTTAAAGCGCCTGCTTTCTCAAATTCAAGGTTCTCCGAGTATGCTTCCATTTGATCTTTTATGCTCTTCTCGATGCCATCGTATTTGCCTTCGAAGAACTGGACTATCTGGCCTATCATTTCGCGGTAATCTTCGCTCTTTACGGTACCGAGGCAGGGAGCCATGCACTTGCCTATGTGATAGTTAAGACAAGGCCTTTCTTTTCCGATGTCTCTCGGGAACACTTTCTTGCAGCGCTTGAGCGGGAATATGTCAGATATCGCTTTAAGGACTTCGAAACAATCCGAGCCCATATAAGGTCCATAGTATCTTGCGCCTTTTTTCCTGGCCTCGGGGTCAGGTCTGAAAGCTTTGAAGACTCTGGGATAAGCTTCATTTAATGTGATGCAGATATAAGGATATCCCTTATCATCCCTTAAAAGGATATTGTACTTTGGCTGGTATCTTTTTATGAGATTGTTTTCGAGAAGCAGAGCCTCAGGTTCTGAACCTACGACAGTATATTCAAAGTCTGCGACATGCGATACCATTGCCCTGACCTTGGGACTTGATATCACGCCGCCTCCGAAATAGCTCTTCAGTCTGTTCCTGAGTTTTTTTGCTTTTCCCACATAAATAACACAGCCCGAAGAGTCCTTCATAAGGTACACTCCGGGGCTTAACGGGACAGTGTCCAGCCTGGCGTCAAATTTACCGGCGGGCATTACACTGCGATCTTGGGATTCTTAAGATGGGCAAGAAGTGCGTCGCAAGCTTCCTTCTCATCGTCGCCGTTTGCTTCTATCTCTATCTCGGCGCCGTTCTCGATTCCGAGGGACATAACACCCAAAAGACTCTTTGCATTGGCTCTTCTTCCGCTGCGGACAATATAGATTGTGCTGTGATACTGAGAAGCTTTCTGGATCATGACCGCAACGGCCTTCATCTGCAAAGCATCTTCACAATCAAAAACAATCTTCTCTTTAGTCATAATACAGGTACGTCCCCTCTTAAAATACGAGATAAGTATATTTTTGAGTCCTTTGAAAATCAACCAAAAACAAGCCCAAATGCCTAATTTCGACTATTTAACCCAAATGCGTAATTTTTGGTAAAACCTTTTGTTAAAAATATCAACAGAGCTCTTTGCTCATCAGGACAGCATCCCTGCCCTGCCCGTAATAATCACGTCTTTGACCGTATCTTACAAAGCCGGACTTCTCATAAAGGGCTATGGCAGGCGCATTATCATGCTCGACTTCCAGGAATACTTTGACGATTCCGGACTGCTTCAGATCATCCAGCAGATAAGACATTAATGCCTTGGCAAACCCTCTGCCTCTGTATTTTTCATCGGTAACTACATTGCCGATATTACATTCATCAAGAACGGTCTCGGCACCTAAATAAGATACGACTGTGCCTTCATACTGCACGACATAGCATTTCTTGTTATTGTCCGAAATCAGTTTTTCTATCTCTCTGACATCCCATGGATGAGCGATGGAGCCCTGCTCCAGTGACATGATCCTGCTTATGTCTTCAGCCAAAGCCGGTCTGATCACCGTATCCGGTTCAGTCATTCTTCTTCAGCCTCTCTGCCTGTGATACCGCGCAGTATGTTGCTTTAAGATCCCTTCCTTCGATAAGTTTCCCGGAAGCGAAAGCTGAACGCGCCACTCCTTTGGGAACAATGGCAGCACCCGGGGCAAAGTAGATATTAAGTCCCGATCCCGCCTTTTCAAACGCTTTCTTCATAACGGCAGCGCCGCTTCCGACTACTATTATCTGGCGCCTTTTTCCGTAGATTATCTCAGGGATCTTTCCGATCTTTTCCACGAATTCGTCAGCATCATAAGCATTCTCTTCCAGTAACGGTCTCAATGTATCATCCTCTGCAGCCTGCGCGAAGACCCTGTTATTCCTTGCATCTATCGCAGGAATTATCAGTGTTTCTTCCTTCGGCGTCATGGTAACGTTATCACAGGATCTGGCGAGCGCTTCGGTAGAAGATACCGCAATGCACTTCTTTCCCGATGCGAGAGCCATGCCCTTAACAGCCGCAAGTCCGATCCTGATCCCTGTAAAAGATCCGGGACCGACAGTCACTGCATATCCGTCCAGATCTTCGTGTCTTAACCCGGCCTTATTCATGACTCTGTGAACCAGAGGCAAGAAAGTCTCAGAATGAGTCAGTGTCTCAAAGGACAGTTCATAGCAGATCTCTTTGCCGTCTTCAAAGACTCCGGCGCTGCAGTTGCTGTTAGATGTATCACATACAAGTAGTTTCATTGTTCTTCAGGTTCCGCCCCTGCTTTACGGGCAGCTTCTTCTATATAATTCAGATGATTCTCCGGACCGGAACATTCGAATAATCTCTCATTGCCGTCACCGGTTATCTTCATCCTGACCGTTCCTTCGGGCAACAGTTCTTCAATGATGTCACTCCATTCAATGACACATACGCCGCCCCTGTAAAAGTACTCATCAAGTCCGCTCATGAGAAAATCATCAGGTCCGGACAATCTGTATGTATCAAAGTGGAAAAGCATAAGCCTTCCGCCTTCATATTCGTTGACAATGGTAAATGTCGGACTGGACACATTGGAATCCGAGCCAAGTCCGTCAGCGATACCTCTCGTAAGACAAGTCTTCCCGGCGCCGAGATCGCCCGTCAGAGCGATAACGTCGCCACTGCAAAGAGATCCGGCATATTCCCTGCCAAATTTCTCTGTCTGTTCAGGTGATGTAGTCTTAAATCTGATCATTACTTCCGGAGTTCCTTTTCGCTCGCGTGATAATTGTACATTCACGGGGTGCAAATAGCAAAATTTTATACAGAATATTCATCCGTCTTTTTCGAAAATCAGGCGGAAGAAATGACGGATTTAGACCTGTTTCCGACTTTTCTTCCGTCAAAAACAGAAATCAGGCGGAGAAATAGTCGGATTATATAAATACCGACTAATTGTCCGACTTTTCAGGGCAAAAAACACGGAAGTTAAAAAGTATAAAGACATAACAAAGGGGTTGTACTGAAACAACCCCTTTTGAATTCTCTTTGTGAACCAATCGATTAACGCTTTGAGAACTGTGAAGCTTTTCTTGCCTTCTTGAGACCCGGCTTCTTTCTCTCCTTCATACGTGCGTCACGTGTGAGGAATCCGCTCTCCTTAAGAACTGCCTTGTAGCTCTCCTCATCAGCTTCAACGAGAGCTCTTGCAATGCCGTGACGGATGGCACCGGCCTGACCGGAGATACCGCCGCCTATAGCCTTAACGATAACATCGAACTTGTCCTCTGTCTGTGTAGCTGCAAGAGGCTGACGGACGATGAGCTTCAATGTATCAAGACCGAAATACTCATCGATGTCCTTACCGTTAATGGTGATCTTGCCCTTACCGGGAACCAAACGAACGGCTGCTACTGCGTCCTTACGACGGCCTGTGCCGTAATAATATACTTTGCTGCTTGTTTTCTTTGCTGCCATTATTAGTTAGTCCTCCGATTAGAATGTGTAAACTTCAGGCTTCTGAGCTGCCTGCTCGTGCTCGGGGCCGGCATAAACGTGAAGCTTTCTGAACATCTGACGGCCGAGTGAGTTCTTGGGGAGCATGCCCTTAACTGCGAGCTCTACAGCCTTCTCAGGGTTCTTTGCCATCAAAGTACGATAGTCAATTTCCTTCATTCCACCCGGGAATCCGGAGTGATGACGATAGATCTTATCGTCGAGCTTCTTACCGGTAAGAACTACCTTGGAAGCGTTAATTACGATTACATTATCTCCGGTATCAAGGAAAGGAGTATATGTAGGCTTGTGCTTACCTCTTAAGAGCTTAGCAACTTCTGTAGCCAAACGACCGAGAACCATGCCCTCAGCGTCGATTACGAGCCATTTCCTTTCTATTGAATCCTTGGTTGCAACATATGTAGCCATGTGTCTTTCTCCTTGAAATTCATTGAATCTTTTATCTTACGAAAGAGCAGAATCCGCCCTTTTTAAGCGCAAGCCTGCATATAATAACCGCCTGAAACGGATATGTCAACGATTTTGCAGAAAAAACTTTAAGAATTCTCTTAAATTCTTCGAAATCCGCCTTTTTTCGCGATTATTCGGCTGCTCTCTTATAAACAATTGCAACGATCGTATCTACACCATCGGTTGAGATCTGAAGTTCAGTCTTTCCCGAACGGTAAAGAACGCCGAAGTCATCTCCGACATCAGGCTCTCCGTAAAGTTCCTTAGCCTTCTTGATCGAATCGCCGACTGATATGCCGCCGCAATCGGTCAGAGGGTTGGTTACTTCGATTACGTTGATGTATTCAACTCCGCCATCCGAAAAAGCATAGAGCGTGAATCCCGGATAGGTGTAAACAATATCAACGCCCTGGTAAGCACATGAAGCCACTTCGATCCTGTCGTAATCATCGCCGAACGCATCAAGCGCAGTATCAGCCTTTGCTCCGGGCACGATCTCAAAACCGTTGTAGGAAAACTTGTATTTTCCTTCAGGAACGGCTTCACTTTCGGAAGCCTCTATAGATATCTGTGTCTGACCGCCTTCAATACGCGTAGCTACAGCTGTCTCTCCTGTCGAACCGCCCTCACTGCATCCTGCCAGAAGGGTCGCAGCCAGGCTCAAACCTATAGCTGCCGTAATAATCTTTGTTCTTTTCATCTTTTCTTTCTCCTTTTCTTTTTCCTATTATCTTTATTCGATCAATTCATTATCACTTTGGTCATATGCATTTTGATCATAATCATTCTGGTCATATGCATTCGTTTCGTATGTATTCTGATCATTAATAAACGGATCATATACATAATATTGGGTCAGGTCAGGTGTTCCTCCTGCTCTTTCCGGCAGTATCAGGCCGTTGAAATGGTGCCGGCTGTCTGATATCTGCAGATCAGTCTGTTTGAAATACAGCCACTGATGCTTCATGAACACTGTCGAATCACAATGATACCACTCGCCGTCCAATTTTACGAGATTCCAATAATGGCCGTTATAAGTTACCGGATATCTGAGTACGGTCATATTGGGAATTCCGGCACAATCAAGAAGCATCTTGGCGCATGCATAAAATCCGTAGCAGTCTCCGCCGTGTCTTGTGAACGCTTCATAAACAGCACCTTCAAATGTCTGTTCTACATAAACCGGCTCATATGTAACATTTGAGTGTACCCAGGTAAAAATATTCAAAGCAGTTTCCGTATCATCAGCGCCTTTAAGCTGTTCTACCAGCTCCATGGCCATCTTATAAACCTCATTATGGAACTGTGAATCCCATAAACTTCCGGAACCGGATGCACCATTCAGATCATTTGAGGGTTTGATGTTTACAAAGGCACTCTGCTTACGGACATTTCCGGCAACATCAGCCGCACTGTATGTGATCATGTATGTTCCGACTTCACCCATGACTACTTTTGAATAATCGACCGTATATCTCGGCTCTTCATCGTAGTCATCTTTAACCGTTATTCCGTCAAAATAGTTGATCACGGCATCCGGTGAATCGGTTATGGTAATATCATGGATCCCGTAAAACAGAGGCGCATTATGGTCATCCGTTACATGGAAAGGGACTTCGATCACTGTCGAATTATTGTACCAGTCGGTTACTACGACAGGTACCATATAGTCACCCGTAAGCTTAAAATCAGGCACTCCGTCCCTGTATTCTATTTTCGCTATTCCGTTAAGATCATAAAGATAACCGACACACTCCGATGCATCCGGCCACGAAAGGCTGGCATACTGCGACTTCGGAATTGGAACGCCCTTGGGAGCCGTATGATCCTCGATCCTTAAAGTCACGTTCTTTTCAAATGCTTCCCCGTAAAATACTTTAAGCTTGTAGACCGCAGGCACTTTGGTATCAATTCCTGAAATGTCAGTCACAAATCTGGCGTCATCAGGGCAATCTTTAAAGAAATCCCCGATATTTATCCGAGAACCTGCTTCAATGGTGACTTCTTTTATGAGGTTGCGGTCGGCATCCTTAATGGTAAAGAACACCGATGCCCCAACAATGGCAGCACAATAAAAAAATGCTCCGATTTTTCCGATTGCCTTAAGCATATGTAATTTCTATATCTAATAAACCGATAGTGTGAATAGTCCCTTGCAATAACTATTATGTCGCCGGAATATTTTCTTCCGGCGGCTGTGTATTTTCGGGAACCAGAGGCGGCGTAGTCTCCGGTGGAGCCGGAGGCGTATCCTCAGGTGTCGGTGTCGGAGTATCTTCTACCGGAGTCGGCGTAGGAGTATCTTCCGGCGGTGTCGGTGTCACAGTATCTGTCACTTCAGGTGTAGGCGTTACTGTTCCTTCAGGCGTCCCTGTAGGCGTAGGCGAGACATCACCCGAAGGTCCCGGAGTAGGCGTCGGAGTTACAGACTGGGAAGGAACCCCTGACGGAGTAGGCGTCGGCGTCGGAGAAGGCGTAGCTGTCGCCTTATATTCTTTAGAACCGCCGGCACGAGCTGGATACAGAGATCCGTCGAACTGATGATACTGGTCATTGATCTCCTCGTCCGTGCACATAAACCAGATGCCCGGATGATCGCTGTAACCTTCTGTAGCATCGCAGTGGTACCATTCACCGTTAAGCTGTACAAGAAGCCAGAAATGGATGTTACCGTTACGTGCAGGATAACGGTCTACTTTCATATTGGGGATGCCTGCCGCATCCAGAAGCATTTTGCAGCAAGCATAGTAAACATAACAGTCTCCGTTATGCATCGTAAATCCTCTGTATGCTGCATCCTCATAGTCAGGTGTTCCTGAAAGGAGCCTGAACCAGAAGGTATCGTGAACCCAGTTAAATATTGCTCTGGCAGTTTCGACGTCACTGTCTTTACGAATGGTCGAAAGGACTTTTTGTGCAAGGGCATAGGGATCGCCGTCGCCGACATGATATGTACCGTTGTCACTGCTGGTAGAAGTAGTGTTGGTTATCTCTTCAGTAGGCATTTTGATCGTGATCTTAGCCTTTGCAGTACCGATATTGCCGGCCTTATCAATAGCTTTATAGATCAGATCGTAAGTTCCTGCCTTTGTATAATCAACAGCCGAATCGTCAAACTTGAGAATAGGAGATTTGTCATAATCATCCGTTACTGTTATTCCGGCATAGAAATCCAGCTGATCGGGATTGCCGTCAAGTACAAGATCGTGTACGCCTTTGATTACCGGCGGCGTGTGGTCATCGATAATTGTAAAGGGAACCTGGAATATGGTCGTATTGCCGTAAACGTCCGTAACGGCTACAGGAACCTGGTATGAGCCGCCGGCAGTAAACTTCGGTGCGCCTTCCTGGTAAGCGATCTTTGCGATTCCGGAAAGATCGAAAAGATTGGTAACACATTCTTTAGCTTCCGGCATCTTCCAGTTAAGGTAAACCGTCACGGGAACGACCTCGCCGGTAGGACCCGTGTGATCCTCGATCCTTAAAATGACTTCAGCTTCGCTGTTTTTTCCATAACCGATCTTAAGCTGATAAACGGCCGGCTGGGTTATGTCGATCCCTGAAATATCAGTCAGGAAAACGGCATTCGCAGGAGCATTGTCAAAGAACAGATCAATCGTGATCGGTGTGCCGGTCTCGATCAGTACATCGTTCTTGATGCTTTCATCATCATTGAAAGAAAGGAACAGCAAAATACCGCAGACTACCGCAACTATGGCAAGCACTACGATGCCGATCAGCATGAAAAGCTGTTTTTTACTGAAACCCTTTTTCTTTTCCAGTCCGGCAAAGTACTCATCTGCCTCGCTGAAATCCGTGTAAGCGCCTTCGTCAGGACCTATTACCGGTTTTTCAACACTGTAATCGGTATACAGATCCTCCTGGTAAAGCTCTTCGTCAATTCCCGTTAAAGGAGGTCTGGCACCGCTTCCGGCGTCAGGATTTCCTTTAATCCTCATCAAATCATTTCCTGTTGTCTTTTTCATGTCTTATTTCCTTTAATCCCCATTAAAGTAATGTAAGTTTTTCATGTTCTATCATACATAAGGGAAGCTTGAAGAAACTGTCCCCTGGTATACGTTGATATATCCCTGCACGGAATCCGTCGCTCTCTCCGGATACTGGTCCTGTGCAAAATTATGGTTGGTCGGAGCACGAAGGATCTCGGAATCCGTCATCATAAAGCAGAAATATCCGGTAGGCGTGTAGTCATTAAAGTACTTTTGCGCATCACAGTGATACCACTCGCCGTTAAGCTTGACCAATGCCCAGTAATGCCAGTTTTCCCATCCGCCGCTTCTCTCTCTTACGACACAAAGGTTCTCGATCCCTACCACGTCAAGCATCGCTTTGCAGCAGGCCCAAGTGCCGTAACACGAAGAATAACGCTTGGTGAAAGTGTTGATTGCCGCAACAGCCCAGTTGTCATACTGGGGCGTGCTTAAGATAAATGCGATGTTCTTATGAACCCAATAGAAGATCTTCATGGCCTTCTCTACGTCCGTGTCATCATCCGCAAGAATATCATCAAGGATATCCTCGGCCATTCTGTATGCTTCCTCGACGTAAGCCTGTGTCTCGGCAGAAGTCATCTCCGCATTATCGATAACAACGACATGAACCGTAGTGGTAACGGTTGTCTTGTTTCCGACATCATCCGTTGCGGTAAACGTCAGAGGATAATCACCGACAACGTTAAGATTGACCTGTGAATTGTCTATATCAAGAACAGGATTTTCGCAGTAATCATCCGTAACGATGATGCCTTCCCTGTAAGAAACAGAATCACTGCCGACCAGGATATCGATATCGTGCGTTCCGAAAATCTCAGGAGCCTTAGTATCTTTGATAATGCTGAACGGGACATCGATTACCGTATAGTTGCCGCTCGTATCCGTAAGCCTGACACCGACATTGAACTTTCCGCCCTTCGAAAGGTCCGGCTCTCCGTCATTGTATTCGCAATGAACGTCGGTCATGTCGAAAACGTCTTTTACAAGAGTCTTCGGCTCGGGTGCTTTGCCGGAATACATTTTGACTGGAACGGCCGTGGCAACGGGCGCCGTGCGGTCAACCACATTAAGGATGGAGTGAACGACGTGTCCGCCGCAGTCGATGGCAATATCGTATGTGGCAAGCATGCCCGTATCGATCATGTCAACATTTGTAATGAACTCCGTGTTCGGCGGAATGACAGTAAAAAAACAATCGAGCGTGATCGGATGACCATACTCGATATCAACCTGACTCAGGCACTCCCTGTCGATCGTATTGATCGCATCAGTATAAAGATAGTAGGCTGCGCCAATACCTAATAAAGCTCCTGCGACCAGCGGCAAAACCCCTAATCCCAGGATCTTTAAAATGACAAAACCTGCTTTCTTTCCTGACTTACTCACGATCAAAGAATTCCTGCAGCAAAGTAATCGATTTCCGTAACCTTACCTTCTCCGTCTATCTGGAAACGGAGTTCTGAAGATCCCTTTTTGTAGATGTAAAGGGCACCGGAAGACTCAGAAGGCTCACCATATACTGCCTTGACGTCATCAACTGTCTTACCGATAAAGATGCCTTCAGCTGTAGATACCGTGTCATCGACGATAGCTATTCTGGCGATCTTATCTGTTCCTACGATTGTTTCAACAGAGAATGAACCGCCCTTGAACGTATAGAGCTTAGCCATTCCCTGTCCTGCGCATGAAGCAACCTCACTAAGTTCGAAATCCTGACCTTCTACGAAGTCTGCTTCATCAATATCAGCATTAACGATGAAATTAACGCCTGAATATACGAAAACATAGTTCTCGCTTGATGCATTATCAGCAGCAGAAGCTGCGGAATCGTTATTGCCCGAATTCTGTCCCTGTGTGGAAATTACGTTGATGTCTGAAGAAACCGGCTCAGGCTCATTGGAGCATGCCGCAACACTGACACCTACTATAGTCAAGCTCAAAAGAAGAGCTGCTGCTTTTGCAAATTTCATAATTCCGAATATTCCTCCATATCGATACTTTTAAACACCGTAATATGATACACCAACGGTGAAATTCACATGTGCCAAAAATAGGGAAAGTTGCTGTATTTTTTTTACTATAATATGACTAATTACAAGATAAAAACGGTAGGATTAATTCTCGATGGCGTTTGCACCGTAACTTTTGAGCTCGCCGTAGGTCTCGATCTCGCGGAGCTGGTCATCCCTCATGAAATTATAAAACTCAATGTCTTTTTCATATTCCGATGCGACAGCCGGAACGGTCCTGTAATCCGTAAGATCATAGTTATCCACAAGATATCTGCCGAAATAAACACTGAGCTTCTCCGCACCGTAAATATTCAGGTGAATGCCGGCATCATATGTGTCGACTTCCATATCAAGACCGATCTCATCCGTATGATCACAGAAATTGATATACGTCAGACCGTATTGAGCCGCATACTTTTCCACATTCTCGTCCCACTGCTCATACCAGCCGTACTCAATGGGAGCGCGGACAAGAAGCAGTTCGATGCCGTTTTCATCGCAAAGAAGCCTTATCTTATCCAGATAGCTCATGGCATTCTCACCGAAATCGTAATTGATACGCGGAATAGACGGAGGAAACTGACCGATGGGCTTGACATCACATCTCATATAGTAGCCGTTGTGCGACGTGATGTCCTTCGTGAATACATGCTCAAGATCAGTCTTCGTAAGCTTATTCCACCTGTCGTGATATCTTAAGACGGGGAAAACATAAGATGCGAACGTCTCATCCTTGGTCATCGATGCATTTATGGCATCGATCTTGTCTTTTGACCATCTCATTCCGTCGAGTGTCATTCTGTTATAAGCTTCGTTTTTGGGAACGTCATTCTGAAGGTTATGTACCGATAACACGACCACCTTCGGTGTCTCCGTTCTCAGAACATCCTTCAGGAGATAATAGGACTGGCATATATACTGCTCGCCGGAGCCCCTGATGTATGAGGATATACCGTATTCTTCGTACATCTTTACGGGAGAATAGCTCTCGTAAGCGTCACAGTCACCGAAGAATATAACGTCATGAGGGACCTTCTCCCTGTAATACTCTTCCGTAAAAGAACCCTCGATAACGCCCTTCTGATACTTGGGCATCAAAAGTCTCTGAACAAACCATAACAGAGCAAATGAGACCACGAGCAGAACCAGCGCGGTAATGATGTTTTTAATGGTTTTTGATTCTTTCCGGGAATTGCCTGTCATCACATTGCTTTCTTAAGACGGCGGAAATCGCCTAAAGCCTTCCAGCCTATCTTTACGATCTTTTTAATGTTGATGGAATTCGTTCCGCCCTGTCTCGGTCTGAATGTCACCTCGCGGAAAGCATACTCCTCACCATAGTGAACAAAATACGTAGTCATCATGATGTTCGGCAGGTTGTAATCCTTGTCGAGCTTGGGAAGATATTTCGCTACAGTCTGCGCATTCATAAGACGGAAAGGCGCATTTGCATCAGGTACCTTTACATGGAAATACAGCTTCAGAAGGAAACATACCACCTTCTCTACAAATGCTCTGGATTTACCGTCACCTCTTACGGCTCTGTGTCCGAATATACCATTATATCCATGGCGCATCTGCCAGAAGGCATCAAATTCTTCAGGAAGCGTCTGCCCGTCCGAATCCGTCTGGAAGATGAAATCCGCTCCGTTCTTTATAGAATAATCATAAAGAGCAATGACTTTCGGACCGTGTTGTTTGCCTGTTTCCGAAAGTATCTCAAGCTGCGGATGATCCTTTTTAAACATCTCAAGAAGCTCATGTGTCCTGTCCACGCTTCCGCTGTCTGCGACAACCAGCCTCGATGCGGGATCCTTGCCTTCAAGTATCGGATACCATGAAGAAACAACATCAATGATGTTGTCCTCCTCGTTATATGCAGGCATGACTATGTAAAGCGTATCCAAAACCGTTCCCTCCGGAATGATCATTTTACCGCCGGCAATAAAGCAGGCTTAACTAAGTAAGTATAGCATAATCACGGAGGTGCTATCGTGTGATTCTCGTAATCTATCCTGTCCTGGACCGACTCCGTCGCGCTCTCGGGATATTCATCTTCCCTGTACTGGAATCCGTTCCAGCCGTTATGCCAGAAATCATGGAGCTCTTCAGTCGTATACATGAAGAAATAGCTGTCATAGCCTTCACGCCATGTCGAATCACAGTGATACCACTGTCCGTTGATGAGCACGTAGTTCCAGAAATGCGTGGCTGTCTGATAAGGCCATCTCTCGATTATCATATTCTCGAATCCGGCAACGTCAAACAAAGCCTTTGCAGCATATGCCGTTGCGTAACAGTTTCCGTAACGGTATGTATATGCGCTGTATGCCGCCTCAGTCCACGAATTGTAATCCGTCTTCAGAACGAAGTGTATCTTATATCTGCACCACCAGACTATCTGAAGAGCGATCTCCTCCTCAGTCATTCCCGGCTCAGTAATCTCGTCCAGGATCTCTTTCGCAGCAGCATAAACGACTTCGGGCTCAACATATCCTGCCGGCTTTTTTATCAGCTTGATACTGACCTTAACAGAGCTTTCATTGCCGGAAAAATCCCTGGCCTTATAGACCACGTCATATGTGCCTTCTTCATTAAGATCGACATCTGACGTATCTATTTCGAGCAGGGGCATTTCATCATAATCATCAGTCACCGTAACGTGATCCCGGTATGACACCGGGTCTCCGATGTAGGATTCAATATCCATAGCGCCCGTGATGACCGGAGGCGTGGAATCCTTAATGACTTCAAAAGGAACATCAACAGTTGTCTCGTTGCCGCATCCGTCCGCAAGGAGAGCCTGCATAATAAAGCTTCCGCCCTGAGAATAATCCGGTATATCCTTCCAGGAAACTGTTACTCCGGTTACGTCTTCTACGCCCGTCACGCAGCTTAATACATCAGGTATGTCGTCACATGCAAATATCTTCTGCGGAACGGCCTCACCTGAAGGGGACGTGGTATCCTCGATGATCAGTCTGCAGGCAAAATTCCTGCCGTACATATTGATGTTGAAATTTACGGTCTGAGGAAGTTCTATTTTCACTTCATCGAAATCAAGGTTACATGTCACCAATTCGGGAAAAGACGGTTCTTCACTGAAAAACAAACCGAGAGCGGGTCTTACGGTTCCCGCTTCGATCGTCACCTCGCGTTTCAGGAGTTCCGTCTCATCATTAATGAAAAACACGATCCTTACAGCCACCAGAATGATCATCAGGACAGCGACAGAGACCATCAGGATCCTGATAATCACTGCAGACTTTTTCTGAATGTCCGAAGGATTACCGGCATCATCATTTCTACGCTCTCCCGGATGCTTTTCAGGATTCTTCTCAATATCAGCTTTAGTCATATCAGTCTTTTATGGAATGCGACCCGTAATTGATCATGTATTGGACTGAATCCTCTGCGGATTCAGGATAAAGATCCTCGTCGAAATTATATCCGTTCCATCCGTTATGCCAGAAATTCCTTAATTCGGATGTGGTGTACATAAAGAAATAACTGCTGTATTCGAGTCTCGGCGTCGAATCGCAGTGATACCATTCACCATCGATATTTATATAGTTCCAGAAGTGCGGATTGTAGATATAAGGATCTCTGACAATGATCATATTCTCGATCCCGGCAACATCGAAAAGCGCCTTCGCGCACATGGCGAATGTATAGCAGTTGCCGCATCTCTTCGTAAATCCGTCATATGCCGCTCTGGTCCAGTTTGTATCATCACAGACCGAGATATAAGAGATATTGTATCTTACCCACCATGTTATCTGGAGGGCAACTTCCATATCCGACATGGCATCATATGTGATCCTGTTTAAGATCTCCCGTGCTTCATCATATACGAGCTCAGGGTCGACCCATGTTTCCGGCTTCTCTACTAGAGTGATATTGATCGAGACCTCGGAAACATTGCCTGAAAAATCTGTCGCTCTGTAGATGACTTCATATGTTCCTTCCTCATCAGGAACAACACCTGAAGTATCAACTTCAAGTATTGGATCAGGATCGATGTCATCCGTTACGGTAACGTTTTCCCTGTACTTTATGGTATCGCCGATGAAAACCTCTATGTCCTCGGTTCCTTCTATCACAGGAGCCTTAACGTCTTTTGTTACGGAAAACGGTACATCCACTATGGTCTCGTTGCCGGATGAATCCTTGACCGAGGCCTTGGCAACAAGATTTCCTCCTGTGGTAATATTAGGCAATTCCAGCCATTCCACAGTGACATCATTGAGATCATAGATATTAGTCACACACTCCTCAACAGGAGGAATATCATCAACCGAATACATGATCTGCGGGACCGCTTCCGCAGTCGGCGGAGTAGTATCAACAATGGTAAGCACGCACGGGAAATTCATTCCGTACATTCTTATCGTAAATCTTATGGTCTGTGGAAGAACATAATTAACCGTGTTGAAATCCAGATTGCAGGATACGTAATCTTCGAACATCGGTTCTCCCTGAATATACATTTCAAGGTTTGCCGACTCACCGGCTTCGATGGTCTGTTCTCTGACGATATAATCGGTATCTCTGTTATAGATGTAAAACGCCCCGTAAACCAGTCCGCCAAAGATAATGACCAGGATCAACAGGATTATCAGAGGCACCCTGCCCTTGTGTCTTTTCTTTATTCCGTACAGCTGACTGTCACTTACGCGTTTTGTTTTTCGGGGTTTTGAGCCCGTGTGTTTGGGCTTAGCTCTGTGACCTTGGCGTTCTGCTTTCCGTTCCAGCGCAGCTTCATGCTCCACAGCTTTAAAAACTGCGGCATCAGCAGATCTTACCCGGGCATGTTCCTTATGACGGAACTCGTTGTCTTGCATCTTAGAGGTCCCCACATCCCTCCGGATAATTGCCGGTAAAGCAGGCGTCACAATATCTGAAATCGTCGCCGCCAAGCATCGCGTCTAAATCCTCATTATCCAAATAACCTAAAGAATCAGCGCCTATTATGCCACAGATCTCAGGGATCGTGTGACTGCATGCAATAAGATACTTCTCGTCAGGCACGTCTGTACCATAGTAACAGGGATGCATGAAAGGCGGTGAACTGATCCTTACATGGACTTCGACCGCTCCTGCATTTCTCAGCATATTGACCTGATTTGCGATCGTATTTCCTCTTACGATCGAATCATCTATGATAACGACCCTCTTGCCTTTGACGACAGAAGAGATCGGATTAAGCTTGATCTTTACAGCCTGCTTGCGCTGTTCCTGGGAAGGCTTGATGAATGTTCTTCCCACATAGGAATTCTTAACAAATCCCTTCTCATAAGGAATTCCGGACTCGGCGGAAAATCCCAATGCGGCATCGATCCCCGATTCGGGAACGCCGATGACTATATCGCAGTCACAAGGATGTTTTCTTGCAAGTATCCTTCCGGCTTCTCTTCTTGCCTCTGCAACTGAGATGCCGTCCATGACAGAGTCAGGCCTAGCGAAATAAATGTATTCGAAAACACATTTCTTCATGCCGCGCTTAATGCCGGAATCAAATGATCTGATCTCTCCGCCGTCAACCACGATGATCTCACCGGGTCTGACATCTCTTATGAACTCCGCTCCGACGGCCTCGAGTGCGCATGTCTCAGAGCAGAAGATGACCGCGTCATCCAATTTGCCCATGACAAGGGGTTTCAAGCCGAACGGATCTCTTGCGGCAATAAGCTTGCGGGGGCTCATGACAAGGAGCGCATATCCGCCTTTAATGATCCCCATTACCTCTTTTACGGCTTCTTCAACCGAAGGTGTGGAAGATCTCTTGTGTGCGATGAGGTAAGCGATGACCTCCGAATCGGTCGTCGTATGAAAGATCGCGCCCTTATCTTCAAGCTCTCTTTTAAGAGCATTTGCATTGGTCAGGTTTCCATTGTGCGCGATGGAAAGAGTTCCCTTGGAATACTGTGTGACGATGGGCTGGGCATTCTCTGGAACGCTGCCACCTGCCGTCGAATATCTTACATGTCCGATCGCGATATTACCTTTGAGATTACTGATCTTGTCGCTGCTCAATACATCACTGACAAGTCCCATCCCTTTAACGCATTCGATGGAAGCGTCATCATTGGTAGCAATACCACAGCTCTCCTGTCCCCTGTGCTGAAGACTGAAAAGTCCGTAATAAACATCACTGGCGCAGTACTCACTGCCGTGAATTCCGAATATACCGCATTCCTCATGTATGGCCATGAATAGATTTTAACATCAAGGAGACGAACAGATATGCGGTAAAATGTCTGTATTTTCAAAGGAGACGATCCGTTCCGTTTGGATATTACAACAACGGAACAGAGCCTTAGTAGTACAATAGCCTTGATATGGAAAATTTATTTGCGAATTGTAATCTCTGCCCGAGAAGATGCGGGGCAGACAGAACCGGAGGCAGGACCGGCTTTTGCAAAATGCCCGATCATCCCGTGGTAAACCTCATCAGGCTTCATTATGGCGAGGAACCGATCATATCGGGAAAGAACGGAAGCGGAACCGTTTTCTTTGAAGGATGCAGTCTCGGCTGCATATATTGTCAGAACTATTCGATATCGAGAGGTCCGACAGGACGTGGGATCGAAATGGACAAAGACAGCCTGGCTGATGCTTATCTTGAGCTTCAGGCACAAGGGGCAAACAACATCAATCTCGTTACCCCTATGCATTTCGCTCCTGCCGTGGCAGATTCCATCGGGAAAGCCAAAGCATCCGGACTTAAGATCCCCGTCGCGGTCAACTGTTCGGGCTACGATCTTGTTCAGACCTTAAAGCTTTTCGACGGACTCGTCGACATATATATGCCTGACATGAAGTATTTCTCCTCTAAGCTTTCAGCCGAATATTCAAAAGCACCCGACTATTTCACAGTATGCTGCAGCGCTATAGACGAGATGGTAAGACAGACCGGGGATATAGTTATGGGGCCTGACGGACTCATCAAAAAGGGCGTTATCGTAAGACACCTTATCCTGCCCGGCGGACTATTTGATTCAAAGCATGTCTTAGATTATCTGACATCGAGATACGGAAACAGGATCTATATAAGTCTCATGAGCCAGTACACACCGATGCCCGGCTGCACGGGAAAACTGAAAGAACGCCCTTCACAAAGGTCATGTGAGAGCCTTTCTGATTACCTCGCGTCAAAAGGTCAGATAAATGCGTTCGTTCAGGAATATGATTCCTGCGGAAATGAAATGATTCCGGACTTCTTGACTTAAGTCCGGAATCACAGGAATTCAATCGGTCAAAAATTCAGATTATCTCTTCGACGATCTTTTCAAGATTTGCCTGGGGAACAAAGCCTATCGACTCCCTGACAACTTCACCGTTCTTGAAAAACTTAACAGCGGGAATGCTGGAGATCATATACTTCTCGGCAACATCCGATGCCTCATCGACATCGACCTTGCAAACTTTAAGCCTTCCTTCGTATTTCTCTGCAATGGCAGATACGACAGGAGCAAGCATTCTGCAGGGACCGCACCACTCAGCCCAGAAATCCACCAAAACGGGAATATCGCTGGCAAGAACCTCTGATTCAAAATTCTGATCTTTTACGATTACTTCAGCCATATCTTTCTCCTTCCAATATTTTCAAAGTCAATATGTTTAAATGTCTTCTCCCAGCGATGCAAGGTACTGACCATAGTCTGTCTTTGACATCGATTGGGCGATCTCAATGAACTGTTCCTTTTCGATCCATCTGTTGTGCCAAGCGATCTCCTCAAGGCATCCGATCATTCTTCCTGATCTCTGCGCAGCTCTGATCTGACCTGCAGCCTCATACAGGCTGTCCGGATTACCTGCGTCAAACCATGAGAACTCCTTGCCCAAAGGAATAACGTGGAGCTGGTCGTTCTTCATATATTCCTCATTGACTGAGGTGATCTCGAGTTCTCCTCTCGCAGAAGGCTCGATCCTGCTGGCGATATCGCATACCTGTGAATCGTAGAAATACAAACCCGGAACAATATAATTTGACTTGGGATGACGGGGTTTTTCCTCGATCGAGACGGCCTTTCCTTCAGCGTCGAATTCAACTACACCGAATGCTCTCGGATCTGCTACGTAATAACCGAAAATAACCGCGCCTTCCTCCTGTCTTCCTGCCATTCTCAGCTTACGTCTGAAAAACGGACCGTAGAAGATATTGTCTCCGAGCGCCAGGCAGACGGAATCGCCTGCAATAAAATCCTTTGCAATAATGAATGCATCGGCAATGCCTCTTTGAACCTTCTGCTCCATATATTGGATAGAAATACCGAGATGTGAACCGTCACCCAACAGATCGACAAAAGGTTTTGTATCATCCGGCGGAGTAATTACGAGAATGTCTTTGATCCCTGCTTCCATCAGAACAGAAAGAGGATAATAGATCATGGGCTTATCATAGACCGGAAGCAAAGGTTTGCACACAGGCTTGGTAATGGGATATAGACGCGTTCCCTTTCCTGCTGCAAGAATGATTCCTTTCATACTGTATCCTCCCGAAAATCACAAAAAATAATTGACAATATAAATATACAATACAAAAACTCACATTAAAAGGATAAAAGGTAATAGTTTGTCGGGTGTTTTTTGCGAAATGAAATGCGATAATAAACGCATTTCAAAAGATAACATGCGGGGTGTATTATGCTGGAATTCCTAAAGGACCTGACTGTCTGGTCGGTATTAGACCAGGTGGTTTTTTACTTCTATCTCATTCTTTTCATCTGGGGCGGCACCAACAAATTCGGTAAAAAACTTGAATTCAACGATGATTTTACAAGTCTTGATGCCATGAAGTCCCTGCGCGGATTCGCAGCCATCGGTGTTATCCTCCATCACATTTCACAAGAGGAGATCTTCCAGCAAAAAGGCATTCTCTCGCCTTTCGTCAACGCAGGAGCTTATTTTGTAGCCATCTTCTTTTTCTGCTCCGGATACGGTCTTATAAAGAGCCTCGACTCTAAGAAGGATTATCTCAAGGGATTTATAAGCCACAGAATAGTCAGGGCCATAGTACTGCCCTTCTATGTAAACGTGCTGGTCTACGGACTTCTTATGTTCATCAGCGGCTACAAGCTTCCCAAGGAACGCTGGATCTTCAACTTCCTCGGTCTTACCATGATGAATGAGTACGCATGGTTCCCAATAGTTCTTGCAGTGTTATACCTGGTCTTCTTCCTTTGTTTCCGCTTTATCAAGAACAGACCTGCATGTCTTGCGATCATCCTAGTTTTCATCATCGGATTGGGCATCGGTTTCTGCTACAACGGACATTTTGCATGGTGGCACGGCTCTGACAACTGGTGGTCAAATCCCGCTCTCTCGAATAAAGCACTCTGGTGGCAGGCGGAAAAAGCACTTTGGTTCAGCGGAGAATGGTGGGTCAACTCAGCACCTGCTTTCTTTACAGGACTTCTTTTCGCCAGCTACGAAAAACAGTTCACGGCTTTCTTCAAAAAGGCCTACATGATCAAGTTCCATGTGCTCCTCATCATAACCATGATCTTCTATAAACTCTCCTCATTCGGCCAGATGAAGTTCGGCTATTGGACCGAATGGATGGGAAAGGGTCCCGGCATCGAAGAGAAAATAAAGACATATTTCTGCCAGGTGCCTTTGTTCCTTTTCCTCGGGCTTACGATCATAATCTTCATGATGAAATATCACGTAAGCAATCCCGTAACGCGGTTCTTCGGCAAGTATTCGCTGCACACATACCTTATGAACCTTGCAGCTCTCACGGCATTCAGATTCCTGCAGAAGGCAGATTCGCCCATCAAAGCCGGCAAATATAATGTTCTGGTATACGCGCTCGCGGTAATAATCGCTTCCGCTCTTTTAGGCGTTGCAGAACAGAAACTGACGGAACTCCTTCAGAAGCTCCTGTTCAAAAAGAAGAAGGAAAAAGCCGCCGGCTGACGGTTACTGACAGTTTCCGGATATGGAATAAAAAAAGAGGCTGCCTCATCAAATGAGACAGCCTTTATAGTGGAGCGGGATACGAGATTCGGACTCGCGACTTTCACCTTGGCAAGGTGACACTCTACCACTGAGTTAATCCCGCGTGCCTGATTATTATATTGTCGGGTCTTAAATTTGTCAACCGATTTTTTTACTGGTCGCTGATATCACTGTCTATTGCCACTACGACATCGTATTCAGGCAGGACTTTCTTAACATCCCCGATTATGTGCTCTATAAGCCCTTCCCTGTCCTGCTCGTCAAAATCTACGACAACGTCAAATGTGATCCTCTTCCTTTCCTCATCGACATAAAAGCCGTGAAGCTGGAGTATGTGCTTATGGTCTACGACAAGCTCCGTGATGTCATTTCTCATCTTCATGAGCTTATCATCGGATGAATTCCGGCTGTAGATGCCGACAGCGGTCAGGATAATTCCGGTATCTTTAAAGACCCTGTCATAGATATTCCTGGTAAGGGAATCGATCTTATCGGCCGTCATGGTATCATCGACCTCTATATGAAGCGAGCCGAGATATCTGTCCGGCCCGTAGTTGTGGAGAACTATGTCATAAGCTCCGTGTACTTCAGGGAACGTAAGGACGCTTTCCTTAACTTTTTTGGTATATTCCGTTTCGACCCTGTGCCCGAGCATATCATCGACGGCCTCGATTATGATCTCAATGCCGGCCTTAAGGATAAAGACGGAGATGATTACGCTTACATATGCCTCAATATTGAACTTGAAGAGAATCAGGATTACGGCAGATATGAGAACAGCCATAGATAAGATCGCATCAAAGAGCGCATCCGTTCCGGATGAAATGAGAAGATCGGACTTTGCTTTCTTTCCCTGTTCCCGAACATAAAGACCCAGAAAAACCTTAACGACGATCGCCACTGAGATGACCGCGAGCGATGCCGCGGAGTGCTCAGCTTCGACAGGCTCTATTATCTTCTTTATCGATTCCCACAAGGCCGTGATACCGGCATAAATGATCAATGCGGCAATTATCATCTGCGCCAGGTATTCGACCCTGCCGTGACCTAACGGATGTTTCTTGTCGGGTTTCTTGGAAGCGATCTTGGTTCCTATTATCGTAACCAATGACGATAAGACATCACTGAAATTGTTAACCGCATCAAGGACCATGGCAGTCGAATGCACGGAAAGACCAACCAATGCTTTAAAGGATGCGAGCAAAACATTTGCCACGATCCCTATGATACCGGTCTTAACTATCGTTTTTTCTCTGGAAATGGTCTTAGACTGTTCAGTCATCAGCTTTAACTGCCTTAATTAATCGGGGTTGCAGCTTACCGCAACCCCGTTATTACTTACTTTATTATGCGGGCTGGAAATTTTCCTTGCCTACACCGCAAACAGGGCATACCCAATCCTCGGGGATATCCTCGAATGCTGTGCCGGGTGCAATTTCGCTATCGGGATCACCGACTTCGGGGTCATATTCGTAGCCGCATAAAGCGCATACATACTTCTGCATAATTTAGTCCTCCTTAGGATTTGGTATAAAAATATTTTACACTTTTTTCCCCGGAATTAATAATGCAGTTTCGATCTGAAAAACAGAGCTGCCTCCTATGAGACAGCTCTAAGATCTGGAGCGGGTTACGAGGCTCGAACTCGCGACATTCAGCTTGGGAAGCTGACACTCTACCAACTGAGTTAAACCCGCAAAGCTTCAGAATAAAGCAATCTTAACAGACCTAACTGTTGAAATCAAACACGGGAGCCATCTTGATCCTGTGGTCTTCTGCAAACTTTATGAAGTCATCGCTCATCTCGTGTCTGTATTCTTCCGTGACAAACGGGATCCAGAACTGCGTGTCCGAAAAATTAGCCCAGACCAGCATATACGAGAGCCTTTTTCCGCCTTCGGTGGATGTGATCGCATCAAGAGTTGATGTAAACCAGTCCTTGATAGTGTTATCAATAGGCGCAAGCCCCTCGAAATAACCGTTCTCGGTATCAAGCGAACGGTAACCGATCTCTGTCAGAGCAGTAATCTTCCCGTGTTCTCCGGCGATGTTATAAATCACGTCCAAAGATGAAGATAACTTATGATAGAAACCGTCACCCTTGTGCGGCTTGTCGTGATAAAGATCCATTCCGAGAATATCAACATAGTCATCGCCGGGATACCTCGAAAGATATTCGTCCTCATTTGCTATCGCGCCGTTGGGTGAATATGCGACTGCCAGATTGTCTGCGCCTTTCTGACCCAGGAGATAATCAATGGTGTATCTGAACAATTCTATATATTCCTCATCTGTAAGGAATCCTTTTCCCCACCAGAACCAGTCGCCGTTGCATTCATGGAAAGGACGGAAGATCATCGGGATCTTCTCACCTTCTACGTCAACACACTTTTCGGCGAAATCCGCGATCAGATCGAGGAACCGGCGGTATTTCTCATTAAGATCTCCGCCTGGAAGGATCCTTCTTCCGCAATCACCTTCAGTGATGTTCGGAGAATAATCGTAGAATTCATCACCGCCCAAAGAGAAATTCGGCATATGTGAAGACAGCGTAATGATAAGGCCCTGACGTCTCATATTCTTTACGACAGTGATAATGTCATTCATGGTGCCTTCGTAACCGAGAAAACTCAGTGTATCAATGCCGACGATTGCAGGATGACTGCCGCAAAGATTCTTGCAGTCAGACTCCGTACCGTCGTTCACGCTGATGGAAATGCCGATATGCCCGGCATTCTGCTGTCCGAACAGGATGCGGTCACTTTCCGAGAATTCCCGTAAGATGCCAAGAAGGTTTTCGAGCTTCTCCGATCTTTTATACTTCATGCCCATCAATTACTGCCCTTTTTCTTCTGAAAATCTCCGAAAGGATCCTGAATATCCGATATGTCTCCGCCAAGATGCTGGATTGCTGACATCATCTCATAGAACAGATCCCTTTCGATCGTTTTCTGATTGCGGTTGATGTAATTCTTGAACATCTGGACGGCTCTGTCATCGCCATAGTCTGCAAGACAGATGACAGCATAGATCTTGTTGGTCATGTATCTGAAAGCATGCCTCAGAGTCTGATAGATCTCTTCGGTCTTATGCTCTTTGCCTATCTCGGTAAGCATGATCAGGACATCCTCGCAGGGACCTTCAAGACCTGTCTCCGTATTCCCTTCAATGATGTCAATGAGATAAGGCTCCGACACCTCAGGGAAAGCCTCAACATATCCTGCTATGGACTCAGCAACGAATTCCCTCGTCTGACCATAACTCATATAACGGTCAAGCACAGCCTGGATAAAGCATGGTTCCTTCATCTGCGTGAGGACGTCAAAGCATGCTATTGCCTTCTGGAACTGCATCTCGAAAAGAACATTCTCATCAGACATCTCATCCTCTGTCCAGGCACACTCACCTATTATCCTGCCGCAGTAATCCCTTACCGTTTCAGAGGGTTCGGAAGCGATGCTGCTGACCAGCGACTGCGGAACACCTCTGTCCAGATTAAGAGCGCTGTATTCAAGCGCTTCAGTCTTCTCTTCAAAAGTCATCTCATCCCAGACCTCACGCATGGACTTGTCGCCCAGACGCTCGTCAGGTTCGTTCTCAAGCTTTATGGTAGCCATGTCAGTCTCTTCTTTTGCGAGACGCTGGATGTATTCCTCATATGTGGCATCATCGACGCCCTCGGGTTTCTGATCGAGCCTGTCACCGAATTCATCAAGCTTCTGCTCAAGTATCAAAGCGCCGATCTCATCATATCTTTTAAGTAATTCCTTAATATCCTCTCTCATGCAAACCTCATCTCCGGGGGTTAATCCTGTTTCTTTGACTCAACTATTTTACTCTGATTGACAGTGCAAAAAAAGCGTCGCTTTGTAAGAAAAACAAAGCGACGCTTTTTGGAGGTACCACCCAGATTTGAACTGGGGATCAGGGTTTTGCAGACCCATGCCTTACCACTTGGCTATGGTACCATTGGTGACCCGTACGAGAGTTGAACTCGTTACTCCGC
>JAEEGJ010003169.1_pt1 | contig 66357 bp, 43 predicted proteins | sample 8958761 | NCBI WGS metagenome assembly JAEEGJ01 (sample SAMN16246546, study PRJNA631951) | gut metagenome | biome: gut microbiome; feature: rumen; material: RS-attached | host: Bos | place: Iran: Karaj | collected 2018-10 | reverse complement strand
TATAAGGGCCATTAGCTCAGTTGGTTAGAGCATCCGGCTCATAACCGGACGGTCTGGGGTTCGAGTCCCTAATGGCCCACTAATAGAGACTATGCATTGCATAGTCTCTTTACTTTTTATTTCCGTATATACTAATCGCTTCATGTAAATACGGTTTTATTTCATTGATGTTTATAATGGTCTTACCTGATCGCCAAGTAACTCATCACCATACTGAAGGATAAACTTAGTAAGAGTTTCACGATCCATTTTCTAATTCAATATTTCCTTCATTTGGCTTTAATTTTCGCCAATTCGTGGATATATAGTAAGTGTATATTCTCTTTTTTTAGATTCATCTATTTTGCTAATTCTAAATGCCATAATAACAATTTTCAATATAATATTATCTTTATTTATATCTTGTTTATTATAAGCCTAATTTTCAATTATGTCAATAAAGAAGCCATAGTATTTTATTGTTTTAAAATACTATGGCTTAAATGATTTATATCAATTAAACTCTTATAGAAGACGTTTATTCAGATATTGTAACGCTTAATATATTTTTTATTATCAATACAGAATTTTAGCGTAAGAACGTCATTTTCAAGTTCAGCAGATATGATTTCTGCATTTCTTATCTTAAGTATTTTATTAAGCTCTTTTGATTCAGCAGTTTCGTAATCGAAGAAATTATCAGAAGTAAAGAGTACACTTCCCATGAGAGCATTTACTTCTGCAAGGCATTTTTTCTGTTTCTCTGTAAGAGTAGTATTATACTTTCTCAGCAGAAATACATCTGGATCATTTAGGAAAGCACGTCCATTGAGTTGACGTCTGAATACTGTATTGAGAATGCAATTTTTGGTGCTTATACGTTCTCGATGCATTAACCTCATATGGGGTTTATCGTTCCAGTCGAGACTAACATCACAGCCAATTCGACAGTAATCAGCTATTCCAAAGGCTGAAGCAAGCGGAACTCCACAGGCAAGTATCATTGCATCTCCTGCACATTCGCGCAAAAATGCCATTGCTTCGTGCATAAGCTGACCTCGGCTCTTATCTTTGCGAGGAACAATGCAAGCAGCGTATAGAAAGTCTAGTTTGAGAAGTTTGTATCCCCATTCGTTCACTATAGTTTCAATAACGAATCTTATATATTCTTGAACTTCTGGATTATTGATATCGAGAGCATAGAAACCACTCCAGTTTGAGCCTCCTCTTACAAAGTTTTCGTCATCAATATTGATCAGCCAGTGTTTGTTGTTTTTAAAAATTTTAGATTGTTCTTCGCAAATGAAAGGAGCTAGCCAGATTCCTGGAATTTGACCTGACTCAGTTATCCTATCTGCGATTTTTTTCATTCCATTAGGAAATTTCTCGTTATTGACACTGAGCCAGTCACCTACATATGACTGCCAACCGTCATCTATCTGAAACACGTCTGCTTTGTAGGATAGAGAGTTGATTCCGTTTAGATCATCGATAATCTTTTTCTCGTTTATGCTCTGATAATGATTGTACCAGCTAGTATAACCGAATAAAGGTTTGGCTTTTTCTCTTGGTTTTACATCGAGCTCCTTGAAATAGCGGTCAAATACATATTTTTCACTGCCTTCAGTGAGTAGTATTTTCAATGCCAGCCATTCTCCGTTAATATCAAGATTGACGCAGTCCTTTATGATAACGATTGTATTCTTTTCAATCTGTGTGATGATTTGTGTAAAACCGGAGTTTTCTGCAAGAGATCCGATAAAGCTGTATAGTTTATCGTTTCTAATGTAACCATATGACCAACCATGCATGTTTTCATCATAATCACTGAAATTGTAATCACCGTATTGGGAAAAAGCATATTTTTCATTTAAAGCACATGGAATGTGACCTATTCCACGCATTTTTTCGTTGATACCATGTTCAATTGAGTCAGTCCATGACTGGTAGCCATTGAGAAATATTTTTTCGTTTTCGACGTATTTATATTCAAATTCAGCACAAAGCTTTTGAATGGTTATAGTTTCATTAGCGTTAACACTGACTGAAAAAATATCCCCATCGTTTTTTATTTCAAGCTCCATTTTGTCATTACGCAGGGAACTTGAGGTTATCGCCATGAAGTCATTTTCGCCGTCCCTGTAAAGGAATTGCAGCGATTTGAATTTAAGCATTTTTCTGTTCCTCCTCTATATGGGAGATTATCTTTTTCTCGTTATATCGCATAAAGACTATTCCACCGAGGAGACATAGTACTGCTGCTGTAATAGCAGTAAGACGGTATCCGAGTCCGTATCCTGTTTCATTCTTTTTAACATCTGAATTGATGAGAATCATACTTGTGAATATGAGCATAGCAAGAGATTGTCCAAGTTTGAATGCAAAGGTTCTTGCTGCGTAAAACATTCCCTGACGGTTTTCACCTGTGTCAAACTTATCTGCTTCAGATATATCTGCAACTACAGCCTGCGGAAGTATTCCAAGCACAGCCATTGGTAAAGCAGCTAATATTGCAATTATAAAGCCATAAGTTACAGCTGGGATACTGATGAGTCCAGCACCGGCAGTTACTAAAAAAGCAAATGAGAAAAACAAAAATGCAAAGGCTATGAGTTTCTTTTTGCCTAATTTTTTTGAGAAAACATTTACAGCAGGGTAGAACAGAAGAGAAACCACCGTCATTGTTACAAAAAGTGGGAAAGTCATACCCGAATCAAGTCCGAGAAGGACAGTTATATAAAAAGATAAACCAGTCTGGAAGAGTGTAAGACCTATCCAGTATAGGATATCGGAGCATACGAAAATTCTGAACTCCTTATTTTTGAATGTGGATAATAGTGAGGTGAAAGCTGAGCTTTTACTTGGAGTTGTATCTGCATACTGATTTTCGTCTATAAGGAACGCTGGAATTAGCATACAAATGACTGCAACAGCCGCCATTATAGCGATAGTAATTCGGAAGCTGTTTGCATAGCCCATGCTGTTTATGAAAATATTTGCGATATTTGGTACGAGATAAGCGATAGCAGTACCGAAGAAATAGGTAACAGAGATAAAAGTGGAAAGATTAATTCTGGCATTCTGTGTACTGCCTAGTTCTGGAATAAGTGCATTATAAGGTGTGCAATAGCAGGTCATACAGAAGTAAAAAAGCATAGCGAAAATGAACAGAGTTACAGCGTTCCCTTTGTTTTCAGTACCAAAAGGTGATATAAACATCAATACTGTTACAATACCAAAGGGAACAGCTGCATATCGCATAAAGGGTATACGTCTGCCCAGCTTATGCTTTAGAGAATCAGATTTACCTGCTATTAGAGGATCTGTTACAGCATCAAAGATACGTCCGAACGCCGTTATCACTCCTATAGCTGTTAATCCGATAAAAGTACCTTTGGGGATAAAGAGAACCTGGCCCTTTGCCAACTCTTCCTGACTGGGCTGATAGAAGAAAACGAGCCAGTTGGCAATAATACCAGAAAGCAGCGACCAGCCAAGCTGACCTATTGCGAAGATCCATAAAACCTTATTGGTAGCTGTTTTTCTTTTCTCCATAAAAGCCTCATTCCTTTCTTAAAAAGAAAATAGCGGCTTCAATTATTGTACTTAATTCTTCTTCAGCGAATGAAAAATCGTCACCTGGCAGGAGCTCTCCTTGAGTGAGCTTTTTACTCAGTTCCTGTAAAGCATGAGCGTATGACAGATAAAAAAGCTTGATATTTGGAACTTCACGAACTGTTCCGTCAGCTACGCCAACCATGTATGATTTTTCAAATACAGGATAGAAATTGATGATGGACCTTTCGTAATCCTTTAGGTCATTTTTCGGAATATTCTGAGAAGCAAGCATAAGATCAAACTCTGTAAGAACTTTCATAAAACCGGGGTGTGCCTGATAAAGGACAATGAACATTCTCATCAAATCACCGACCTGCTTGATTCCAGGTTGTTTGAGAAATACTTCAGAGTCGAAAATACCGCTAAACATCTTATTCAGTTCATCCCATAAATAGGTCATCGCAGCAATTGTAATGCCGTTCTTTGTACCAAAATAGCGATAAAGAGTAGCTACGCCGAATCCACATTGTTTAGCAATATCTGTCATTTTTACAGCGTCAATGCCGTTTTTGACGAAGAGCTGTGCAGTTATTTCAACAGCTTTTGCCATGCGTTCAGTTCTGATTTTTTCTTGTGAGAATTCATTTTCCATTTGACAAACCTCCTTTTTTGTGATAGACTATATTCAAGATGATAGCCAGCCTATCAGGTTATAAATAATTTTAACATATTTCATAAACTTTGTCAAGACATCGGAGGAATTTTTATGGATTGTTCAAAATTTGTTTTTGAAAATGCAATATCCCGTAAAGCATATAATAAAGCAATCAAGGCAAAGGCAAAGTTCATAAAGAAATTTGGTGATGATACGGATGCCGTTTATCACCTTGCACCTAAGGAAGCTCCTGTTATCGGTAAAAAATTGGGAGTTAAAAATACAGTCATTAGTAAGAAAAGCAGTTGTAATTTTGACGATAAAAGCATAATTATCGGAAATATCCGCATGGGTTTCGGACATTACAGGATATCTATGGCTATAGCCTCTGCAGCTTATTCTATGGGATATGAACCATATTGGTTTGATTTGCATTCTTTTGGAGATACCACCTGTGGAAAGATTATTGAGCATCAGAATAAACTATATTCATTTGGTTCGCGACTTTCGCAAAAGGTTTCTCTTTTCAATAGATTGGTATGGGAACCGCTTAACAGTGAAGGTTTCAGAAAGCTCAATTACAATGTGTCAGATCAGAAGACATCAGAACTTATGACTTCTGTATTTCGTGATTTTCCAAAGGATATACCTTTTATTGCAACTCATGTATGGCCGTCTCAGGCTGCTGTACACGCGGGACTTAAAAACGTTGTGAATGCTATTCCAGATAACTGGCCTATGGCTTTGCATCTGTCTGAGGGAGCGGTACATACCGTTCAGACGCCCTCTGCATATTTAGGCTACCGTGCTCTTCGCGGAATGGATAAAAAGAGATGTCTCAAGCCGATGCCGAAGGAGGCAATTGTATATACAGGTCATTATATTGACCATGAGCTTGTTAGTAATATCGAAAAGGACTGTGCAAAGCGTGTGAACAGGATACGCGAGGATAAACCTATAAGGTGGCTCATGTCCGTAGGTGGTGCAGGAGCACAGAAAGAGATATTCGTTGCGGTTATCCGTAAGCTATTGCCATCCATAAAAATGGGAAAAGCAGTGCTATTCATAAATGTTGGTGACCATGCAAAGGTTTGGAGCCAGCTTATTAAGGAAGTTCCGCAGATGAAGCCTTTTATACATGAGCATTTTGATGATTTTGTACAGACAGATAATTTTTGTGAAAACGCTTATAACGGTAATTTCAAGGGAATTCATATTTTCTGTCATTCGGATATTTTTGCTGCAGTTTATTCCACTAATATGCTTATGAGGTGTAGTGATGTGCTTATTACAAAACCCAGTGAGCTGGCTTTTTATCCTATTCCTAAGCTTATGATTAAGCGAGTAGGAGGACATGAAGCGTGGGGAGCTATTCGTTCTGCAGAAATTGGTGATGGCACGTACGAATGTACAACTGCTGCTGAAACAGGCGCAATGATAGATATGATACAGAATGGCAGGGATATTATAGAGAAAATGTGTTCAAATATTCTCATTGCCAAAAAGGCGGGAATATATGACGGAGCATACCGTGCAGTAGAGCTAGCGATAGGAAAAAAATGATTGCATTATCGTTCAATGGGATAAGAATAATTCTATTTATAATCATAAAAAGGTCACATTACTGTGGCCTTTTTTTGCAGGTGTGCTCGGCAGCGCACGTTTCTAACGGGTGAAAGTCACGAATCCACCCGACAGTGGGAAGGAGATAGCCGAACATCAATGGCGTCCATCGTGAGGTGGATTCTGAATGAAGATGCAGGCAAATCTCTGAGCCGACGAATAGGTACCTTTTTAGGCTAAGTGCAAGGGTAAGGTGGCCATACACACTGAAGCTCAATAGCTGTATGGAATTGTATCTTAGAAAAGAAGGCGGATACATGGAGAGAAAGAAACGTGTGATACCCGGGGAGGTCTCACCAGCGGGTAGAAACAGATTAAGAAATTCATAGTAACAACGAATGGTAAGAAGTCAGCAGAGGTCATAGTACGGAGGTCGTTGCAACCGCCGTATACCGAACGGTATGTACGGTTGTGTTGAGGTCGGCTAATCAATTAACGGTTAGACTCCTACCCGATTATGCAGAAACTTCAGCAATAGATCTCTTGACTTATTGTTGTTTATATGGTATAATTATAATAACAACTATATAATATTTATGTGCAATACGCATGAATGGCTGTTGGCTGTTTTGGTTGCATAACTAAGCGTATTTACCAGTTTTTTGAGTATTTTGGTGTATAAAATGCTGAAAATAAAGTTAAATCTTCGGAATGTCCACCCCTTATGTAAATAGTAGGTTGTGTTAACGTAGGTGGAACAGTATAATATAGGTGGAAAGTATTTTTAATACTGGAGAAATATAATTTAAAAGGAGTGATATCCATGAAGCATTTAAACTTTTTCGGGAAGGCGCTATCAGCTATAACAGCATCTGCAATGCTGTTGATAGGCAATTCAGCATTTCCCGGAAATAATTCGTTGACAGTTAAAGCAGCTGATCAACAGGAGAGAGGCAACATAGGCGGCTTCGATTACGAAATGTGGAATCAGAATTACACTGGAACGGTCTCAATGCAACCCGGAGCAGGTAATTTTACGTGTTCATGGAGTGGAATTGAGAACTTCCTTGCTCGTATGGGAAAAAACTACGATAGTAAGAAGCAGAATTATAAAAATATAGGCACAAATATCGTTCTGACCTATGACGTTGAGTACACACCAAGAGGCAATTCTTATATGTGCGTTTACGGATGGACAAGGACTCCTTTGATGGAGTATTATATCGTAGAAGGCTGGGGTGACTGGCGTCCACCCGGAGATGGGGCTGAGAGAAAGGGTACTGTAACTCTTAACGGAAATACATATGACATTGCAAAGACAATGCGTTATAATCAGCCCTCACTCGATGGTACAGCAACATTTCCACAGTATTGGAGCATTCGTCAGACCAGTGGTTCTAAGAATAATACTACAAACTATATGAGTGGTACTATTTCAGTATCAAAGCACTTTGACGCATGGTCAAAGGCTGGACTTGATATGTCAGGTACTCTTTATGAGGTCTCCTTGAATATCGAAGGATACAGGTCAAATGGTTCTGCAAACGTAAAGAAGATAACTGTTGATGAAAACGCTCCGGATGAGGATAATCCGAATCAGCAACAAGAAGAGGTTAAGGACGTTGATCCGTCAACGCTTCTTGATGATAACGGCTATTTCTTCAATGACAGTTTTGAAAAGTCAGAAGGGAACTGGGGCGGTAGAGCTTCGGAAACTGTTAAGACTTCATCTTCTGCAGCTTTGAGTGGATCAAGTTCGCTAAGTATCAGTGGCAGAACAAACAATTGGAATGGTGCGGCGAAGGAACTAGACTCAACTGCATTTAAGGCTGGCACAGAGTATAGTTTTAGTGCTAACGTAATGTATGAAAATGGACCGTCAGAGCAGACTTTCCAACTGTCTCTCCAGTATTCGGACGGTTCTACAACAAAATATGACCATATTGCTTCAGGAACTGCAGTCAAGGGCGAATGGCTTCAGCTTGTAAATACTGAATATATGATTCCATCAGGAGCTTCTGATCTTCATTTGTATGTTGAGACAGATGATAACGATTCTGACTACATCGACTTTTATCTTGATGATGTTATTGGAGCTCCCAAGGGTACAGAAATCAAGGGGGCAGAGCCACCAAAGAAAGCTGTAATGGGCGATGTAAATTTTGATGGTGTTATTGATTCTCTTGATATGATTGTTGCAAGAAAGGCTATTCTTGCAGGTGAGCTTATGGGTTCATCACTAAAGGCAGTAGATGTTGACCAGAACGGTAAATTCGAGGCAGCTGATCTTGTTCTTATCCAGTCATATATCCTTAAGAAGATAACTGATTGGCCTGAGCCGGAGATAGTTGAGCCTCCTACGCCAACAATAGACACTTCAAAGTGGGATAAATATCAGGAGACAGCTTCTGCTCAGTCTATAGACTTCTACAAGAGCTCTATAAAGCATTTTGGAAACACTTACAGACTTGACAGCAAGCTTGCTGCAGCTGAAAGTGGAGAGTCGCTGACGATAGCTTATCTTGGTGGTTCTATCACAGAAGGCAAGAATTATACTTCGCCATTTTCTAATTATGTGAAGTCAACATTCGCAAAGGGCAGCTTCAAAGAAATAAATGCAGGTCTTTCAGGAACTTCCTCAGTTGTAGGACTTGTCCGCAGCGAGCAGGAGATAGTTTCACAGAAGGCAGATATTATTTTCCTTGAATTCTCTGTAAATGACCATGAGGACATTATGTACAAGAAGTGCTTTGAGAGCTGTATCAAGAAGTTCCTTGATATGCCTAATGAGCCAGCTGTAATCGTGCTTATCACACGGGCACAGGGTGGTTTCTCAAGCCAGTCACAGATGTATCCAATCGGCAAGAACTTTGATATTCCTGTAATCAGTATGGATGATGCTCTTACAAAGGCGTTCAACAGTGGCTTCCTCAAGACAAGCGACTATTACTCAGACGAGTATCATCCGCATCAGAAAGGTGGACAGCTAATAGCTGATTGTCTGGCATACTACTTCCGTCAGGCAATGAAGAGCGAGAACCTTTCAAGTTCGTATACACTTCCTACAAAGGCAGTATATGGCATGGAGTATGCAGACTGTGTAAACGTTAATCCTAAGGATCTTACAAACTTCAATGCAGGTTCATGGAGCGCAGGATCTGGATATAACGGAAGCAAGTCGCTGAACTACTCATACAACCTCAACGGCGGAAATCCGATGACATTCAAGACCACAGGCAAGGGACTCATCATTGTATTCAAGGCAAACAGCAATGGTATGGGAAGCATCAACGTAACTGTAAATGGCAAGACCACAAAGGTCAACGGCAATAAGCAGTATACTTGGGGCGGTCCTGATGCAGAGCTTGGTTACTATCAGGATACAACTGGAGAACTTGATGTTTCCATTACAGGAAGCGGCAGCTTCACAATTTGGGGCATTGGTCTTATCAAGTAAAATTAAATATAAAAAAGCTCCGATTCACATGTCGGAGCTTTTTTAGAAAAAAAATAGTGTCAAAAGATATTAATAAGTACTAAAAACTATTGATTTTTAGGATAAAATAAGTTAAAATGTTCTTAGATTAAGAAATATGAAATGTGAACAGAGAAAGTTATGATTATCGAAACAAAACGGCTTTTACTTCGGGAAATGAATGATAATGATCTTGATATGTTTTTCAAAGAATTTGGTGATAAGGAAAATATGCGATTTTATCCTTATGCTTTTGATAAAGTACATGTGCAAAGGTGGATAAATACTAATATTGAACGGTATCGAGTTTTCGGTTTAGGTTTATGGGCAGTATGTTTGAAAGAAAGTGGTGAAATGATAGGCGATTGTGGTATTACAATGCAGAATATCAATGGAACAATACTCCCTGAGATAGGTTATCATATAAGATCTGACAAGCAACATAATGGTTACGCAAAGGAAGCAGCGGTATCTGTTAAAGACTGGGGATTTGCAAATACACTTTTTAAGATACTGTTTTCCTATATGAAAGCATCTAATATTGCTTCTGTTAAACAGCTGAAGCTGTGGTAATGCATATTACTGAAACTTATGTTGATAACATGGGAGATAAAGTTTTGATATATTCAATAAACGTATAATCATTTGTGAAAAGAGGTTTTTAAATGAACAAGCTGAAAAAAGTGATTGCAGTTGCGACTACTGCAGCATTGGTCATAACATTCTGCCCTTTTACTGCTCGTGCAGAAGTTACAGCTGACTTTGCTGACAGTTATGGTGAGGTTATAAGCGGAGCAGACTATACTATTATGGTACGACTCAGTGGTAAATACATAACTGCTTCCAGCGACGGAAATGTCCGGCAATGGGAGAAAACGGGCGACAGCTCACAGATATGGCACATAGAGAGTGTAGGTAACGGAAAATGTTGTATTCTCTCTGGAAGTGACAGAAGAATGTCACTTACAATCGAAAATGGAGATAGTACTAATGGAAACAACATATACCTATCGGAGTACAAAGATACTGCTGCTCAGCACTTTATTCTTCACCGTACAGATGATGCATATTATATAACGGCGGAGTGTTCAGGAAATGCTGCTCTTGACGTATACGATATAAGCTACGAGAACGGTGCCAATATAGATCAGTGGGACTATTGGGCAGGTGAAGGACAGAAGTTCTATATTCGACCTGTTGACGGAGACTTTAGATTTGTCCGTGGTGATCTTAATTTTGATGGAAAGATCGATATTTTTGATCGTATCATCATGCAGCGTGGAATATTCGATGGTTTTGACGGTACTATGTCTTCAGTTGCGGATATGAATGGCGACGGAACTGTTAATACCTCTGATTTGGTCCTTCTTACGAGTCTTCTTGCTGGAAAAGATGTTGATATTGAAACATATAGTACAATTTCTGTAGAAAAGCCGAATGTAGCCTATCTTTTTGCCTACTTCCTTGGAAATTCACCCGAGCAGGAGCAACTTTCCTATGCAGTCAGCACAGACGGTTATAATTTCAAGGCGTTGAACGGAGGAAGAGCAGTATGGAAATCTGGAGTTGGCACAGAATGTCTCCGTGATCCGTATATTTTCAAGGGTGAGGATGGTTTTTACTATTTGCTTGCAACGGATATGAAATCTTCTCTAGGCTGGAACAGTAATCGAAATTTGCTAAGTGCAAAGTCTACCGATCTTGTTCATTGGTTTGACGAGACGAGCATTGAGATAGCTAATAAATATTCCAATATGCAGGGCGCTGACCGTGCATGGGCTCCTCAGGCGATATATGATTCTGAAAAAGGTGCGTATATGATTTATTTTGCAGCAAGAGTTCCAGGTCGCGATGACAGAACGATTATGTATTTTGCTTATAGTAGAGACATGAAGAAGCTTGATACAGAACCACAGCTTTTATTTGCGCCTATGAATGGTGATGACGCAATAGATTCAGATATCATTTTTAAGGATGGTAAATATTATATGTACTACAAGAACGAGACAAATAAGCGCATTTACCTTGCAACCTCCGATCATGCAAGCGGTCCATACAGCGAGATAAAACAGATTTCAGAGGGAAATATCGGAGTAGAGGGGCCTAATATCTATAATCTCATAGGAACTGACAAGTGGCTCATGATGTCCGATGCTTACGGAGACGGATATTACGTAATGCAGGAGACTAGCGATTTAGTAAACTTCAGGTCTGTTAGCAGAAACAGTTATAGCTTTAATTTTACGCCTCGTCACGGCTATGTTATTCCAATAAATGGTGATCAATACACAGCTCTTATAAATGCTTACCCATCTGAGGGACTTTCAAACATTAATACAAGGATGAGAGTTCCAGTAGTAAATGTGACCGAGGGGGGCGGCAAGGATATGCCAAACACTGTAGTTGCCGAGTATACTGGCGGTGGAATCTGTGAGATGAGCGTAGAGTGGAATAGTTCAGATTTATCGCGTATCGACACCACACAAAAAGGAGTTTACAGCGTCAGAGGGACGGTAAAATCTAGTTCGGAACTATATTCAAATCCTTTCATAAAAGAAAGAGCTGATCCCTACATCGTAGACGGCGGTGATGGATACTACTATTTTACTGCTTCATATCCTGCATATGGTAGTGTTGACAAGGGGTATGATCGTATTATACTCAGGCGTAGCAATACCGTTAGAGGACTTGCCTCAGCTGAAGAAAAAACAATTTGGGAAGCTCATTCGAACGGCATACTTGCAAAACATATATGGGCGCCGGAAATGCATTATATCGGTGGTTGCTGGTATATGTTTTTTGCAGCAGGCGCAAGCAGTGATATATGGGCGATACGTCCTTACGTGTTAAAATGTGACGGCAATCCGTATATGGGAAAATGGGTAGAATGCGGACAAATGCAGGCTTCAGCAGCGGACAGTTCCTCTTTTACAAGTTTTTCACTTGATATGACCTATTTTGAGAATAAAGGAAGACATTATGTGATCTGGGCGGAAATAAAGGGAGATTCTTCACTTTTTATGGCTGAGATTGACCCGTCACAGCCTTGGAAGCTAACTTCTGAACCAATTTTACTCACAAAGCCAGAATATAACTGGGAATTGGTGAATAATCGTGTTAATGAGGGAGCATCAGTTCTGAAAACAAATGATAAGGTATACATATTCTTCTCTGCGTCTGGAACAGGTTCAGAATATTGTGTAGGCAGGCTTGAAGCAGATATTAACTCCAATCTTATGAATCCTAGTAGCTGGAAAAAGTTAAGCAGTCCTGTATTGTCAACTGCTGATGTAAAGGGGTGCGCAGGACCAGGACACAATAGCTTTGTAAGGGATGAGCTTGGCAATCTTCTGATAGTATATCATGCAAGACCAGACACTCATTCTTCAGGAAACTGTGGAACATATAACAAGGATCCGCTTTACGATCCATGCAGACATACGCGAATAAAGCGTGTTGCATTTGACGGAAACGGTGCACCTGTTATTAATCTTAATGATGAAGCAGAGCTTTCTGAAAACAATAAAAATGTAACGGCTAAATTTGTAGTAGGATAAAGATGCAAATAATAGTATTCTTTGAGATGCGTCTTTAACTAATTTATATGACTTTAAATAAAGGTTACGTAGGGATTCCTTACGTAACCTTTATTTATAATGAAAACGGTGCAGTTTAAGCTGCACCGTTAAATAAGTATTTAATTACAATATTCTCTCGCTATTTTCAGCTCACTATTTTCTATCTTTTTTCTTAAATCTTCGATTGGAACGGGCTTGCTGAACAAGTAGCCCTGTGCGCGATCGCAGCCAATAGAAGCAAGGAATTCGAATTGCTCCTTTGTTTCAACTCCCTCTGTAAGCGAAAGCATTTTTAGTTGCTTTGTAAGGCTAACTATATTTTCAAGTATAGGTCTTGTCTTTTCGTTGTTGTTAAAGCCTGAAAGGAACTTCATATCTATCTTTAGGACGTCAAAATGGTAATCTTTTAGAACATTAAGCGAAGAATAGCCGCTTCCAAAGTCATCTAGCCATACTTTGTAATCAAATTCGCGAAGTTTCTTAATAGCAGAGGGGAGAAATTCTTGCTGATCTGTAAGAGCACTTTCAGTGACCTCAACATCAATATATTCCTTTGGAACGTGGTATTTTTCAACGGTCTCACAAAGAAATCCAACGATATCACATAATTCAAAGTCAAGCCTAGAGAAGTTAATAGATACGGGAGCAAAAGGCTTGTTATTACTAATAGATTCGCAGTAATCCTTGCAAACAGACTCAATAATACATTGATCTAGCTTATGTATCTGACGGTATTCTTCGAGAATTTCTATAAAAATACCTGGAGATAGTAAACCATAGTGGGGATCTTGCCATCTTGCAAGAGCTTCAAGTCCACATACCTCACCATTTTCAGTTTTTACTATAGGCTGATAGAACACTTTTATGTAGCCATTCTCGATAGCGGTATCAATGTTGTTGACGATGTAATGTTTAAGTTGAAATCTATCTTCAAGCGTTTTGTCGTACATTCTAAAAGTGCGGTCGTAGTGCTTTTTAATGCTGTTGCATGCGAATCTTGCGCGATCGCAGGCTAAGCTTACGTCGGCTTCGTCACCTATTGGTTTATAGGCACCGCATTTAAGTTCAAGATGGACTTCCTTTTGTAGTTTTTTTATCTCTCCTGAAAGATGACCAATAGTACTCTTAATGCCATCAAAGTGGGTTAGAACGACGAAATGGTCATCGGAAAATCGCGAAACCAGTGAACCTTTGAAAGCGTCGTCTATCATGTGAGCAATTTTAATAAGTAAGTCGTTTCCAGTGTGAAAACCGTATTTCTCGTTGTAAGATTTAAAGTTTTCAATATCAAAGAAGAGGAAAACGACATTTTCCTTGTCGGTTGTTACATAATTAAGGAGCTTTTCTGCTTCATTTCGGAAATAAAACATATTATGTATTCCCGTTAGTTCATCTTCGACGGATAGCTTCGAGAGATAGGAGTTTATTTCCTGTAAATTTTTGGCCTTTAATGCCTGGGCTCTGATACCGTTGTAATTGGCTATGCAGACCATAATAGTTGATATCCACATAAAGAAGAAGTTGATCCTAGTAGCTTCAGTAACTCCAGTATCATTAACATTGTAGAGTACAATTCTGTTTAAAGCTACCATTTGATCCATTCTGTAATAAAAATACAGGAAGGAAACTCCAGATATAAGGAAGGCTGCATATGGTCTCCATGTAAGCAGACACAGAGAGAATAGTTCCATTGTGAGAAATGTGAGTATCTGTTCTCCCTTTTTATAATCATTTAGGGATACTTTTATACCGAAGTATATACATACAACCATGAATACGTATTTTGTGATTACAAGCACATTACGGCATTTTAGCTTGCCGCGTAAGTACCTGATAGCACATAAAAGCATTATGAAGCCCATAGTGAGCAGAATAATGTAGTTTGAATAATACTTTTCAAAATAGTGCCAGAAATTGCTCTGGAGATGTTCGCGGAAAATAGTTCGTGTTAGGCGGATTATCATCCATATCTCAAGTACGATGATAATAGCAGACATATATATGCTTTTACGCATATTTACATTGTCAAAATAATCGCGGACATAAGGAGTGTGTTTTTCAAAGCCAAGTGATTTTAGTATTGTGCTCATATCATATCCCCCCATTGAAATGAGTAAAAAACATTTCAAAATCATTCTAACATAATACACTTTTTTTGTCAATAGATATAATATGAATATAGTACATTTTACTATAATTTGAGTTGCGGTTATTTGATAACAACAAAGATATTAAGGTAATAGAGGATAAGTCATTTATATTAAAAACGACAAAAGCTCCTTAAAACAGGAGCTTTTGTCGTTTGAAAGGAATAAAGATTAAATCTGAATGGTCAGATAAGCAACTTTCTCATGTAAATTATGTCAAATATATCAACTACTCCGTCAGCATTGGCATCGCAGGAGTAATGAGGCTTGATTTTAGCGAGAAGTGAGCTCTGACAGTACACGAGGTCGGCAATATTTACTTCTCCGTCGTGGTTGAGGTCGCCTTCAATTGAATCGAGTGGTAGCGTAGTGGTCGTAGTTGTTGTTATAACAGGAGCTGTTGTAGTAGTGGTAGTAAGTATTTCTGAATAAATTGAAGGATCGAAATCACTCTTAGATATTTCTGGATAAACAAGCTGAGTTATTTTATAATCAGTGATGGGAAAGTGTTTTATATAAAAGTTTTTAGAGCCCTTTAGAAAGTGTTCGTATTTAATTTCTTTTCCACCTTTACCATCGAGATCATCCCATGTAACGTCAATTCCATACCATTTTCCGTCTTCCATCTGAACGTAATTCCACATATGACCTGCGTTATCTTCTTCGATAAGATTTCCGAATACACATACACATGGAATGTCGAGTCTGTCACAGATGATTTTAAAAGCTTCGGAATAGCCTTCGCATACAACTCCAGGTTCAACAAGAGCACCTAAAGCGGAACTACTGAACTTTGCATTCAGATCATAATATGTGAATTTTGATATATAATCATGTACATTTAAGATCGTTTCGTATCTATTTGTGCCATCTACGGGGACTTTTTCAAGAGCTTCATCAAGAAGTTTGCCATATTCAACTGCGTTTTCCTTGGATGTGAAGCCGGAAAGCCAAGATGGGGATATTATTAGAGAACGCATCTTTATAGTATATTCACCTGATAAATAATCGCGTTTTATAGTTGTGTCTGTTCCAACAGCTATAGATATATTCATCGGGTCTATCCAGTATAACTCTGGCCGGTCGAATAGTGCACAGTCGATACCAGGTTTGCAGTTATTGAAAAGTGCTTCCTGATATGTTTCAGAGTCTTTATCCGAGAACTTTGAAGGATCATTATGTTCAAGCTTAATGGTTACAGCATTGGTGAGCTTGACAGTGAAAGGCTCATTAGTCGGTTCGTCAAGCTTCATAAATGCATTGTATACATCAAGATTATTACCTTCAAGTGTGTCACCATAATTATAGAAGCCGTTTTTAAAGTTTGAAAGTATCTTCGGCTGATTGCTAAGGTTAATGCTTAAATCGTTAAAATCACTGAGAGATACCTCAGCGAATTCGGAATCAAAATAAACTGTTTCTTCATTGTCAGCAAAAGCTAAGCATAGTTCTGAGCACATTAATACAGCGGCTGATGTCAAGATTGAAATTGTCGAAGAGATCAATTTATTCATACATAGCCCTCCTAAGAAGCATTTTATTCCAATTTCCCATCTTTTTTATCTATATATTTATTATACACAAAATCACCTAAAATGTCAATCCTTTTCACTAGATATTCATCCAAAATTAACAAGCTAATTTTGAGGTGAAAATGCTATTCCAAAAGGGAATATCGCTATATATAGGCGTTAGTGCTTTAAGCACTAAAAATAATAGTTTTCTTGCTATATAATTTGTTATATTGTCACTTGAAAATGCGGCTATGCTATGATATACTGTTATTTGGAGATTTTGTGCTTTTATAGTGCTTAACAATATTAGAAAGGTGAGATTCGGAGAAATGATGTTATCTCAGATGACAAAAGATGAGCTTATCGCATTCAAGGAAGAAAACGAAAAGCTTTACAGCGAATTCAGGAGCAAGGGGCTCTGTCTTAATATGGCTAGAGGAAATCCTTGTAAACAGCAACTTGAACTTACTGTTGACATGCTCAAAGTTTTTGACGATGGTGACTTTATGAGCGAATGCGGTAATGATGTCCGCAATTACGGTGTGCCTGACGGTATTCCTGAGGCTAAGAAGTTCTTTTCTGAGATGATAGGTGTTGGTACGGACGAGATAATTATTTTCGGTAATTCAAGCCTTAATGCTATGTTTTTTTCAGTTCAGTGTGCTTACAACAAAGGTATACTTGGTAGTAAGCCTTGGTCTCAATGTGGAAAGGTTAAGTTCCTTTGTCCTGTCCCTGGTTATGACAGACATTTCAAGGTAACTCAGTTTTTTGATATTGATATGATAAATATTCCTATGACTCCTACAGGTCCTGATATGGATATGATTGAAGAGCTTGTAAAGAATGACGAGTCTATTAAGGGAATTTGGTGCGTACCTCAGTATTCAAATCCTGACGGTATTTGTTACAGCGACGAGACGGTAAAACGTTTTGCATCTCTTAAGCCTGCCGCAAAGGATTTTCGTATTTTTTGGGATAATGCTTATTGCATACATCACCTTACCAATAATCCGAGGTACATACTAAATATCCTTGATGAAGCTAAAAAGGCAGGCAATGAGGATATAGTATATATTTTCGGTTCAACTTCAAAGGTTACTTTTCCAGGTGCAGGTGTAGCAGTAATGGGCGGTAGCAAGAAGAATATTGATGAACTCAAGAAGTACCTCGGAGTCAGCATTATCAGTCATGACAAGATGAATCAGCTTCGTCACGTTAAGTTTTTTGGTACTTTTGATAATATGCTTAATCATATGAAGAAGCATATGGAGATAATTGCTCCGAAATTCAGACTTGTATGTGAAATGCTAGAAAAAGAAATAGCTCCACTTGGTATTGGAAGTTGGACAGATCCTAAAGGTGGGTACTTTATCTCTTTTAATGCTCCTGAAGGCTGTGCAAAGAGAATAGTTCAGCTTTGCAGCGAAGCTGGAGTTACTCTTACGAGTGCTGGCGCAACTTTCCCATACGGAAAAGACCCTGTCGACAGTAATATTAGAATTGCTCCAACTTATCCTTCGATAGAGGATCTCAAAAAGGCAATGGAGCTCTTCGTTATCTGTGTAAAGTTAGCTGCTGCTGAAAAATCATTAAGTGAATAAAATTTAAGCCCTCTCAGTTGAGAGGGCTATTTGTTAACCTTTTGAGAATACTTCCTTATCAATAATATCTATATTTGCATTTCTGTCTACTTGAAGAACGTTTCCTACATCAACATCAGCTCCGTAGTAGGTTCCCTCGGCAGGTATCTGAATTTGCTTTGTCTTGTATCTTGCTGCAAATGGAACTCTCAGTGAGAGAAGATACATTTCAAACTCCGTCATATTGGTGCTTACATCCGGAATAACGTCTGAAGCAAGATTTTTGAAGACTGATGGTTTGAAAGATTTGATCTTTGCAAAAATTAGGGACATAACTCTACGCTGACGTTCAGTGCGTTCAAAGTCATTGTTTCCGACATTCCTTATACGAGAGTAGGAGAGTGCCTGTTTTCCATTGAGATGAAGCTTTCCACCACCACTAAGGAGGTCAGAGTACATGTCATCGCCCATGAGTAGATTAACTTCTGAGATCAAAATGATATTTATCTGCTCTGCTTCGGCATTGGAAACTTCGATATCTACGCCTCCTACAGCGTCAACTACAGACACGAATGAAGCGAAATCAACCGATACATAGTCATCTATGCGAACATCGAAGTTGTACTCGATAGTGTCCATAAGGAGGTCAGGGCCACCGTATGCATATGCTGCGTTGAGCTTATCCCAACCGTTATTTGGTATCTCGACATAACTGTCGCGCATGAACGAAGTCATTATAATTTCATTAGTCTTGCTGTTCAAGGAAAACAGTATCATTGAGTCTGAACGGCCACGCTCCTCTGCGGTTCTTCCGTCTGTGCCGATCACAAGAATGCTTCTTACATGTCCTCTGCCAACATCGTCCGCAGAGTGATTACGTCCCTCAGATGGCACCTGCTGTACCTTCTTTATGAGACTGACAGATGTGCAGGAATAAACTCCGAACATTAAAAGGAAAAGAACAAGGACAATTTTGAACACTCGACCTATAATTCTTTTTAACAATGATTTATGATGCCGTTTTTTCTTTGATTTAGGTTGCTCTATTGGTATTTCCTGTACAGGCTTGATTTTTTTTCGGTTTGGCTGTTTTTGATGTGATGGTGGCGGAGCAAATGGTATAGGATCAGCGGGAGAAACTGAACTTTTCATTTCGCTGTATTTTTCAGGAGGCTGGTCGTTATAATCGTAAAAGTCCCCTTCTTTGGTATTTTGGTGCATTGGAGGCGGAGGGGCAGAAGAATGTGGAAACTGCGGTGGCAGTTGAGACTCTGAATATACATTTTTTTCATTATGAGTATATGTATACTCTTGATTCTGCTGTTTATTCGGTTGGTAAGCCCGTCTGTTTACACGTTTAAGTGGAGGTAGTTCCCGTCTTTCTTGTTCATATTCATCGGGGACTCCTGATATCAGCATTGTTTCTTCATTGTCTGTGTTAGGAATGTTGTTTTCATCTCTGCCGTTGTATCTATGTGGCATTATGAGCTCCTTTCTATGCTTTAAGAACCTGTACCATTAGAGATACAGGTTCTTTTATGTCATGTTTTTTTGAATTTCACAGCGAAATATGTTAGCACTGTCCAAGCAAGGTTGTAGACTGTCAATGCAGTAGCTGACATATAAACGTAGTTGGATTTGTACGCTTTTGAGAGAATCAACAGCATACACAGCACAAATCCAAGAAGAATTGACGCTGTTTGCAGGATAAGTCCGATTATTGCAGAAATATGCACGACCTTTGTGCCGATGAGCAATTCTGCAAGCGATGAGAACTTTCCTGTAGTAGCCATTGAAGCACTAAGGCGTACAGCTTTCTTGGTTTCCTCGTAGAAGTCCTCATGGTGCTTTTTGGGGATTATTCTTGTCATTTCCTCGGGAATACCAAAGAGCTTATTGAGCTTTTTTACTGTTATGCAGGGATCTATACATTTTATAAACATATAAATCTTGTTTTTGCATAGTTTTTTTGCCCAGCGTTTTACATATCTGTCTGGAACTATGTCAACAACGAACATAGCTGCAAGATTTCCTGATATAGAAAGGTAAAGAGCTTCTTTGCCAACGTCTACAGACTCTGCTTCTTGAGATTTAGTCGGCACTCCTTCAATATTATGACTAGTCATGAGATCACGGTTGCCGAAGAGCACACGCTTGTTGTTAATCCATCCGCACATACCCATTCCTTCTTCGTATGAGTAGTTCTCAATAGGATATAGTGAACCATTTCTGCCTGCGATAACGTCGCTGAAAAGCTGTGACATTATACTTCCAGCAGTAGATGTAAGACTTGCTGCTTCAAGAAAGGCTTCGTCTAGTTTTGTGTTCGAGAAAACCTTAATACCGTCTAGTCGGACTGTTCCGTCAGGAAATAGCGTGTTTGCATCAATAAGAATTGAATTAGTATCGTAAAAGTCGTCAACGCTTTGATACCCTAGCATTATTCCTTTATTCTTGATAGCGCTTTTAGAAATATTTTCAAGCGGGATATTCACAACGAAAGGAATAGCAATGCATGAAGTAGCGCAGATTATCATACTGAATATAGAAAAACCAAATGCTGCGGAATCAAGTGAGAATAAGGTCTTTTTACAGAACAAAGTCAGGAAAAATGAAACAACTATTGAAGCGATAAGGCATACTGGTGAAGCTTTTTTGCAGAAATCGTCAGTCATGTCTGAAGAATATGTGTATCTTAGGAAGTCCGTAAGGAAGTCTGTTTTACGCATTGAAGCCATTATAGGGAAGTCGCCGAGAGTTCCTCTTGTAATACGTTCTGCGCGATCCTCGTCAGTGACGTATGTAATACCGTGACGGTCGAAATTCTTGGATACAAAGCGAAAATTTCGTGCTGCTCGTCTGATAATAAGAAGCTTTCCAATTGAATTGATGAAAAGTGCAAGTATTCCTACTGGCATATAAATGTGAATGTTTTCCGTCCTGATAAGTTCGGGACTAAGGAATGCAGGGATTATAGCAATAACGCAGGATAGAGCAGTGACTGCAGTCATGGAATCGCTGTCTGCTTTCATGGTTATGAGCTTCCGGATACCCTTTGTGATTACCGCCATGGACGAAAGTATAGAAACAGCACCGAGAACGAGATGTACTGTAAGATATGTCTTGATATGAGACATACTGAAAGCGTCTATTATAGGCAGATTAAACTGATTGGCTAGAGTGATGAAAAGACTGAGAAATGCAGTCATTGCGAGTATAACTACTCTTACAGAGATAGTGCTTTTTAATTCGTATATGTCTCTGCCTACGTCTTCAACATCGCCGTAATAGTTGAAATCAACTATCCTTTTCGTGCGTTTGTTTTTTGAGTGGAACGACATATACTCATCAGCTTCTTGAGTGATGTGTACATCGAGCTGTCCTGCATCGATATCAGCTTTTTCACTGAGATTTATGCTTGTGAGTTCTGCCCTCGGGGCAGGTTCAACTGGTTTTGCTGCTTCAACAGCGGCAGGAGAGGGGACGATATCAGTAATCTGCTTTTTACCCTCAGGACTTTCTGCCTCGTTGATAATTTGTATACGGCTACGCTTTTTCTTTTTGAACTCGGGAGGAGTGTACATATACTCTCCATCAGGAGTTTCTTTAGCATAGGTATAATCGTTATCCTTGCCTCGGCGTTTTTTCTTGTTCTTTTTACTTTCTATCTCCTTGGCTCGTGTAGACTCGCTCATTCGCCTTATTTTAGGTGCTTCATCAGGATTCATCTGAACAGGAGTAATAGTTCCTGATGGGATTGCTTTTCTTTGCGGATTTGAGCGTATTTCGCTCAATGCATCAGAACTTACGACAGCTATCTTATGCCGAGCAATATCGGCAGGCTTTGTCTCATCTGCCGGTGTTGGATTTCTGAGAGCATTATCGAACAATGATGATTTTTCATGTGAAATAGGTGGTTTGGATTTAGCTTTTTTTACAATATCTGAGGATTCGACAGTTGAATTGAGTATTTTCTGGGTATCAACTCTTCCTGTCGTTCTGATATCATTGCTATCTGGAGAATATTCGTCCAGAATATCCTCAAGCGATGGTTTCTGATCCGACATGGTTATCTCCTTACTTAGGGCTTCTGCGTTGGCGGAGTACTTCGTACATGAAGATGCCTGCAGCAACGGAAGCATTGAGTGAATTAATTTTTCCGAGCATCGGAAGTTTTATCATAAAATCGCATTTTTTCTGAATAAGTTGGCTCATACCGAACCCTTCCGAGCCAATGACCAAAGCGACTCCACATGTGAAGTCAGTAGTAGTGTAGTCGACTCCCTGGGCGTCTGTACCATATATCCAAACACCATTTTCTTTGAGAGTATCAATGCATGACGCTAGATTTGAAACTCTTGCTACAGGGACATAGCTTGCTGCCCCAGCTGACGTCTTGAATACTGTAGAATTTAGGGAAGCGCTCCTACGTTTTGGGATGATAACGCCATCAGCGCCTGCGGTCTCAGCGGTACGTATTATAGCTCCGAGATTGTGTGGATCCTCTATTTCATCGCAAATAATGATGAATGGTTTAGTAGCCTTTTTATGTGAAACTTTGAGGATATCCTCTACAGTGACATATTCGCCACACGCTCCCTCGGCAACAACTCCTTGATGAGATGCGCCATCTGAAAGCCTTGAAAGTTTTTTATCATCTGCGTCTTTGACTACGATACCTTTGTCTTTGGCTAGCTTTCGGATAATACCGAGACTTCCGGTATTGCCGTTTATGTAAATGGTATCTAAATTAGCGCCTGATTTCAGCGCTTCGATGACAGGATTTCTGCCGCAAATAATGTTTGCGGATTTATCTACCGTATTTTTATCTTTTTCCATATCTAACAGAGGGCACGAAGCGCCCATGCTCCTTTTGTTCTGTATATTTCAGTATTACTGTATGTTTCTGTAAATGAAACGATATTTTCATTATACCATTAATGAGATGAAAATACAAGTATTTTTTTCGTATAGTCAGACTGTTACATATCTTATTTTTTAATTGATAATAATGACTGATAGTTCGGGACGATTGTAAATTCGAGGAATGAATATCATTCGCATTGGTCTTGCAAGTCCTCTGCTTATGATATGTGTCGTATTGTCGTATTTATACATACCTGTTGTATAATCAGGAAGTATTCCCTGATCTGGAGCATACAAACCTTGATCTAGCAGCTTTGGTATTCTCCACTGACCTCCGTGAGCGTGCCCTGATAGGATAAGGTCAAATTGACTTTCAGAATAGATGTTTCTTCCTAGAAAGCTATCTATCTGTTCTGGCTGATGAGCTAAAAGAATATTGTAAAATCCATCATCGAGCGTATCGAAGCATTCCTCAATTTGAGTTTTCTTCTTTCCCCATGCGGTATCGTCAAGAACTCCATAAATACGGACGTCTATACCATTTATTTTCATTTCCTCATAGTTTCCAAGGAGTACGGGACATAGCTTCTGAACTTCTGCATAAAATTCGTCTTTATCATCTCGCATCTCTTCGTGATTGCCTGGAGTATATACACATGGAAACTTACTGCTAAGCTCAGAAATAAGGTGCAGAGCATATTTTGTGCCGCCATATGCATCAATAACATCGCCACCGAATACTACTATATCAGGTGAAATTTCCTTTATTTCTCGTATGATCTTTGACTGTTTTGTGTTGCCATAAAAGCAGTTATGCAGATCTGAAATGAAAACTATTCTGATACTTTGGTCAAACTTGTTCGTTTTTACGGTATACCTGATAGTTTTCATGGAGAATCCATATGCAGATAGAGCTGTTAGAATAAGCAATATTGCAGTTAAAATAAGGCGTTTTTTCAGCTTTTTTGACATTATTTCCCTCTTTCGGAGATTATGCTTATCATATCACCAACGTTTTTCATTGATGACACCTCTCTCATCTTGAAACGTAGACCAAACTCGTTCTCGACAGCGGCAACAAGGTTGATATGAGCTAGGCTGTCCCAGTCTTCGATGTCATCTGCTGTTGTCTTTTCGTTTACTACAATTGTCCTATCATCGAATACATCTCTAAAAACTTCGTTAAGGCGCGTGATTATATCATTAATGTTCATCCTTGTTCTCCTTCAAGTATTTTTATGACTTTATTTTTATTTTTGTAGTCTTCTATGTCTAAATGCCATACGGAATCACCGTTTTCTGACTTCATATCGGCCTCAAACCCAAGAGTACCATATAATTCAGCTACCATGTTGTTTTTCGGCGTTTTATAGTAATAGCCAATTATTGTTTTGATATCTTTTTCTCGTGCATGACGTACAAGTTCGTCAAGCATAGCGAGTTCCATATCTCTTTTTAGGACGCGACAACTCATGAGCCATAGTTCTATATGGAGCGTATGATTGACAATTCTACCTATAACCACTGAAACTATTCCGTTATCGCCGAATTTATCAAATAGTCTGCCGCAGAGACAGATATAGTCTGAGCTTTGGCTGATATCTTGTATCTCATTTTCAGTATAGCGGCGTGTAGTGAGGTTAAATTGATTGCTTTTGTTTGTGAGTTGAGTGATACGTTGTATGTAAATTTGTTTGAAACTGCAGATAACAGCATTCATTTCTAGGCTTAGTAGGTATTCCTCATAACTGTCGAAGCTCTTTTGTTGAGCTATTCTCTGGGCGTTTGCTGTGTACATTTCCGAGCGGTGTATGTCATCTTCAGAAACAGTAGTTACTTCAAAATAACCTCCACGGGTAAGCTGATACATAGTTTCATTTACATGGTTGGAATTTATGGTTTGTACCATTGGAAGTTGTCCCTCAACGATAGCGCATTCCGCAGGATTATCGTCTATGAATACAAAGCTATCAAGCCCTAGATTGAGCTCTTGTGAAGATTCTATAATATTACGATCCTTTGATTCCCAGTTTGCCTTTATGGAAACGAAATCAGTTTTTTTCAGAACACTACTTGGGTGTTCAAGTCCCAAAATAGCATTTTCCTCGTCATTTTTCGAACATATAGCTAGAAGCACACCATATTCTTTATAGTCTTTGATAAATGTCTGAAAATCAGTAAACGACTGACCAACAGCAGTTTCTGAACCTATTTCTATTCCGTTCTGACCATCGTCGCCAATAACTCCGCCCCAAAGTGTATTATCAAGGTCAAGGTCAATGACCTTATGGTTTTTACCGTATAGTGACTTTATTATACAGGCGATACTGTAGGCAAGATCTGGAATAACAGCGGTACTCATAGCATATTTATAAAGATACCATAATTCTGTATCGTGCCAGTTTGTGAGTCCGCAAACAGCAGAAAGATAGTTGATATCGTTGATAAACAGATCGTTTGCTGATCGTGCATAGTTCGAGAACATAACGTTCAGTCTTTCTATAAAAGCAGAATGACCTGTATGCCCCCAACAGTCATAGTTACCAGTATGCCTGAATAGTGGAAGTTCGAAATTGTTTTGTATTACAGGACAGTTAAATTTCAGTTTAAGGCTTTCCCAAACCTGACGAAAGTAAGCAAACTGCTCATTGATGTTGATTTCAATCTGTTCGGGTGATACAGAAGGCCCTGATGGAAGCTTGGTTATGTTCCGGTAGGTTGTGTGGATGTAGATGATGTCAGGAGCGAAGGCGTCAAGCTTAGGATTTCCAAAAATTGCGTCCTCATAGTATTTATTGTAATCCGATTGATAAAACTCGGGCTCTATTCCGAAATTAAGCAGAAAAAGCTCCAGTGTAGCAATTACATGATCAGTAGTTGATCCTCCGAGTACGGCTATTCTCTTTTTTATTCGGGATGTTCCGTCTGACAGAAGCTGTTTTCTTAGTGCAAGTCTGCGGCGGAATATATCTTTACTGTCAAAAGGAAAGCTGAGTTCTTTCATTTTTTCACCTAGTCCTATTTAATAAGATTGTTGTATATACAGTAATGATTAGCACCGACAGCCGAGAAAGAGCACATTGTGAACAACACGTCAGTAGCCTGAACGTCTCTGATGAAATTTTCGGCATTGAGATCAAAATATCTTATGTCGCAAAGATAAATATTCTCAAAGGAACTTGTAAGCATGGGGAGTAGAGCATTTCCATAACTGTCCTTGAAAATGACGAGAGTTCTTCCGTTTTTACATTCAGTGTTTACATGTACAATTCTTTCATCGCCGCCAAATACCATATAGTAACCCGTGTTTGGCATTTGAGATGGATCAAGAAGCAGATCAGCTACAACAGGATTTCCAAAATGAGTATCATATTGTGTAACACTTACGTTTGTTTTAGGTTTGTAGTACACAAAATCTTCAGGATTATTCAGAAGAGTTGCACTTTGAGTATACATATAAAGCGTTCCTACATACCCGGGTAGAGTTATTTTTTCGTACTCAGAAATATCTGGGAAAGGTACTCCTGCAGTTAACGCAAATTGTTGTGCGGCATAATAAGCTCCTAGAGGTTGCCAGTGATGATCAGTACGAGAGTAAATAGGTTCGTCCTTATGTGCGTCAAGTGCCATATATGCATCAATTGGGATTATGTTTCTGAGTGAAGCATCTATTCTGTCAAAGTCCTCTTTTTCACTCTGAGCAAGATTTTTGTAATCATCAGGGAGATAGTATGAGCTTGCAGTTGGAAGTACCATCGAGTATATATTAACATTGGGGAGGGCTTCCTTGTAAGCGTTGAGGTATGATGCGTATTCTTGTTCCGAGCCCCATGCACCACCGTAGAGATTCACTCCACGTTTGTTGACGATGAGGATATTGTTGGTTAGTTCGCCGTCGGCTGTATTATCTTCCTCCGGCTTGGTCGTAGTGGTTGTCTGCGTTTGAACAGCAATAGTTGTAAGAGTGCGGACTGACGCAGTTGTTACAGCAGAAGTTATAGTGGTGGCAGCTTTATTTTCAAAGCCTTTTCCATATAGTTCTGCTTTTTCACCGCCGTATTTCATGCCCTTGAGTGGCATGAGCATATCTGCAATGAATTCCTTGATATCAGATCTAGCATGGACGGTATCATCAAAATAATCAGCTATACCATCTGTGTAATTGCCACTTGTATATGCTTTTATGCTGAATTTCGGGAATTTCGTGAGTAAGCGGTTTTCGTCATCTGCTTTTGTTTCATGTGGAAGAAGAGTTACATATACAAATCCACCGGCAAATATAGCGCAGATAAGCAGTATATTTGCGAATGAGATTCGGTTCATAGCTTTTTTACGCTGTATTTTTTTTAGCTTGTGTTTTGTTATGGGAACGTCTATGGTAGTTCCCTGACGGTCCGAAGCTTCGATTGAAATAGTGGGCTCGGGTCGTATGTTTGTTTCAGCGGATTTGTTTTTATCTTTATCCTTATTCATCGTGTTTTTGCTCATTTTGTGTTCCTCTGGTCAGAATTGGTAATAAAGGAATGGGGAGGTAGTAGCGTCGACAAGTATAATACTCGTTAACACCAGAAGCAGTGCGGAAACAACGGCAGCTGCTGATGAAATCGTAACTTTTGCTGTAAAACGCTTGTCCGTAACGTTTTTTATTGTTCGAATTAATGGGAAACAACAGATTATTGCGACAGCAATAAGAAAGATATTGTTTACGAAGGAGATCTTGTCCTGAACTGCGATAAATCCGTTTTTTCCGAAGCCAAAAGCGGTTCTGAAGAATAATCCAAGCTTTCCAAGATCTTCAAAGTAGAATATTGCAAATCCTATAATTATAATTAATTTGCTATATATATGACGAATTATAACAGGAATTTTCTTCATTTTTTTCTTACCGATAAGGAGCTCGATTAAGATGAAGAGTCCATAATATAGTCCCCAGATGATATAATTCCAGTTTGCACCATGCCATATTCCAGTACAGAGCCATACAAGGAAGAGTCCACCGTACTTTCTGCGTTTACCCAATATTGGTATGTAAAGGAGATAATCACGGAAGAATGTTCCAAGGGAAATATGCCAGCGTTGCCAGAATTCAGTAATGTCTTTGCAAATAAATGGATGATCAAAGTTTTCGTCAAAGTGGAAACCGAAAACACGTCCCAGACCGATAGCTATGTCAGAATATCCAGAAAAGTCAAAATATATCTGCATTCCGTAGGCAATTGCTCCATACCAAGCTCCTACCGTAGATGATCCGCCTATATTGCCAAGAAAACTCTCAGCGATTATGTTAAGCTGATCGGCAAGCAGTACTTTTTTTGCAAGGCCGAGGGCAACACGATTAAGACCATATGAAACGTCACTCAACTGTAATGTGCGTTCGTTAATTTCCTTTTCTATAGAACTATATCTAACGATAGGACCTGCGATAAGCTGTGGAAAAAGAGAGATAAAGAGCATGAAGTTCTTGAAGTTCTTCTGCGGCTTGACTTTTTCCCAATGACAGTCAATAATATATGATATTGTTTGAAATGTATAAAAGCTGATACCTATTGGAAGTCGTATATTGGGGATAGGTATAGAGCATGAAAAAATGGCGTTGATATTTTCCACGATAAAACCGCTGTATTTGAATACTCCGAGCATGATAAGGTCGTATACCACAGCGGTAACAGTCGCGGCAGTATCTCCGGCCTTGCCCTGATATTTTCCAATAAACAGTGCGGCAACGTAGTTAACTACTGCAGTTGCTAGCATGAGGAAAATATAAACGGGCTCACCCCAGGCATAAAAAATCAGCGAGAAAATAATCAACACCGTATTTTTATGTTTGGTTCCTCTTGCCAGTGCATAGCACAACAGGCAAACAGGAAGAAAAATATATATGAAGAATAGTCTCGAAAATACCATTTTGTTCTACCGCCTTGCTGCATTTTTTATATCTTTTTGTTTACTGCGTAAAAGCAGTCGCAGCAATATAAATCATAAAAATGTTTATATTTATTGTTATCTTATTTAAATAAAAGCATAGTATATGCTATGTTAATAATTATACAACAATATCTGAACAATTGCAATAGGAAAAGCCATATATTTACATTTTTTTCAGATTTGCTCAGATTTTTAGGTTTAAAGTGGTAATTGATAAAATACCCCTTGCTACTAAAAGCAAGGGGATAGTGATCTATATTATATTGCTTCTTTTTCCTGCCATTCTCTACGAAACTCGGTTGGCGTCATACCAAGACTGTTCTTAAACTGTCTGTTAAAATATGATGCATTTGGATAACCAACAAGTTCAGCCACCTTATTTATTGAATATTCTGGCTTTTTAAGTAGTTCTACAGCTTTGTCCAAGCGACTGTTGATGATATCCTTTGATATGCTCACGCCGAAAGTTTCTGAGTAAAGATGCTGTAATCTTGAACGGCTGAGGGAAATATCTACTGCCATTTCGTTGATGGTCCATGATCTTGATGGCCAACGGTATATACTTTCGCGAAGCCATAAAAGTTTCTCTATATAAAGTCCTTCATGAACAGTGTTGAATCTTCTAAGGATTGAAACACTTTCGTTAAGCTTATGTAAAAGAAGTCTGAAATAGAGATCTACAGAGGCCTCTCTATTTTTATTGGTTGAGTAGTATTCAAAGCTCATGCTTTTGATTAGCGCTGATATCTGCGATAGATCAGCGTCAGGAACTACCTTGTTGAGTGGTATATTGAGATCGTTTATGAGCTGTATCTCCTCGGAAGTAGGGATAAAGCTTATACTGTCCTCGATAAAGTTGGTATCATCGCTTCTATAGCTGAAAGGTTGCTCTGGTGTGAGCAGAACGAAAGAATGCTCAGGAGAAGGAATTTCCTTATTACCAAATGTGAATACAGCCTTAGATTTGACAACTATTAACAGCCATAGACAGGCACCGTCCATACGCTCAAAATTGAAAATGCGCTCTTTTTTATTATCCAAATTTATATTTTCAATTCTCATAAAACCGCTCCTTCTTATAACTGCAGTTAGTTCTTTATTCGTATTTTAACATTATAGTACAAAGGTGTCAAACGTACTTTGGTAAGTTCATGACATTTCAGGCAATTTAATGACATATTTGTTATGCTATAATGATAAATATGAAATACGTTCAGCACGATACTTCTATGCTTGTTGACAAAAAAACTTGTTTGCTGTATAATAAAAAAATAATAAACGTTATTTTTGAAAGAATGATGATAATGAAAAAAATCGTAACGATACAGGATATATCATGCTTTGGAAAATGTTCATTGACCGTGGCGCTTCCAATAATATCGGCCATGGGAATAGAAACTGCTGTAATTCCTACAGCAGTGCTCTCAACTCATACTGGCCCTGGCTTTAAAGATTATACTTTCCGTGATCTCACAAGCGATATTCCTGCTATTGCAAAGCATTGGAAAAGTATGAAGCTTAAATTTGATGCATTGTACACTGGCTATCTTGGTTCGCCAGAACAAGTGGAGATAGTTTCTGACTTTTTTAATGACTTCGGTGGAGATGATAATGTGATAATTGTCGATCCCGTATTGGGAGATGCAGGAAAGCTTTACGCTGGTTTTACCATGGATTTTGTGGAGAAAATGAAGAAACTATGCAAAAAAGCTGACTATATAATTCCGAATATGACTGAAGTTTCATTTCTTCTCGGAATTCCTTACACAGAGGTGTATGATGAGGCTTACGTGAAGGATGTATTGCGCAAACTTGCTGCTCTAGGTTGTAAAGTTCCAGTGATAACAGGCGTTCATTATGATGACATACAGCAGGGAGCTGCTGCATACGATTCTGAAAAAGATGAGTTTTATTTCTCTTTTGATAAGAATGTGAATTATCGCTTCCATGGTACCGGTGACATATTTAGCAGTGTATTTACTGGAGCTTGCGCTCTCGGCATGAATCTTCAGCAATGTATCGATATAGCCGTTAAATTTACTCTCGACTGTATCGAAGCTACAGTGCCAGAGCTTGATGAAATGTGGTACGGTAGTTGTTTTGAGCTATGTCTCGACAAGCTTATAAGCTACGTTAAGAAAGAATGCCTATGACTAATTTTATTAAACTTACAGCTGTATTCATCAGAGCTAATGTTGAATCTCTCGAAGCTTTGAATGCTGCTGATGCCCTTGCGGATATAACCGACTGCATTATTACTATTGATGATGCTGTTTCTGTTATTTCATCATTACTGAACAGGGAGTTCGAAATAAATGAATGTGTTCCTAACGTGGCAACAGCCTTTGTTGTTACTACCATTAATGCACTTAGAAAAGCTTTGCACGAGCATGATTTCAGACTTTCTTATGATTTAGCTGATATCTTGCAGGCTCTTCCTGATAATGAATATTTGTGCAATAAAGAGGATATTTCCTCGTTCAATAATACATATATAAAGAAGTTCAATAAAAAATATGGGTTAAAACTACCTTTAATAGTATGAAAGAGCAGCAATGTGAGCTGCTTTTTTTATTCCATTTATTCCCTGTGATTACTGTTAATTTCAACGGCAATAATATCCTTGTAATGAAAAGTGGAGGATATAACATGTCATACAATAAAGTGGTTATCGCAGGGATTAATACTTCAGAGCTAGAGGTATTGAAAGAGGAGGAAAAAATATCTTTATTGAAGGAGATTAGGAAAAATGGTAGTAAAGCAGCTAAGGATAAACTGATTAAAGGCAATCTCAGGCTTGTCCTCAGCGTAATTCAGCGGTTTACAGGTAGAGGAGAGGACATCGATGATCTTTTTCAGATAGGAGTTATCGGGCTTATCAAGGCAATTAACAATTTCGACCTTTCTAAGGAAGTACGCTTCTCGACATATTGCGTTCCAATGATAAGCGGTGAACTTAGACGATATCTACGGGACAATAGTCACGTAAAGGTGAGCCGTTCTTTGAGAGACTTAGCCTACAAAGCCATACAGGCAAAGGAGAGATTAACGATTTCGCTTTGTCGCGAACCTAATACAGACGAAATTGCAAAAGACATAAACGAAAAGTGCTCTGATGTAGTTATAGCTCTTGAGAGCATAAGCGATCCAGTTTCACTTTATGAACCTGTCTATTCCGATTCAGAGGATACACTATATATCATGGACCAGGTTAGCGACATGAACGATGTTGAGAGCAGCATGGATGAGCTTGCAATACGTGATGCTATCAACGACCTTGATGAGCGTGAGAGAAACATACTCTATCTCCGCTTTTTTCGCGGAAAAACACAGATGGAAGTCGCAAATGAGATTGGAATTTCCCAGGCTCAGGTCTCAAGATTGGAAAAAGGAGCCATAAAAAGAATAAAAAACAGCATTTGAAATATGTTGGTGTTTACAAAGTGTAAACATACAATTGCTTCAGTACTAACGGTATAAAAAAATTGCCGGAATATTGCCGCTCATACTTGAAAAGTTCATACTTTAATGATATAATATTTTTATGTAGGGATTACTACAAATATTGCAGAAAGGGGGTCTCGCCATGGAGATACTGTTCTGGGCTTTGGCGGTTGTAGCTTTTGTAATCGCAGAGGTGCTTACGATTCAGCTCGTATCCATTTGGTTTGCAGCAGGAGCACTAGTGACTTTGCTACTAACTTATTTCTTCGAGTTGTCGTGGCTTGAACAATTAGGAGTATTTATTATTGCATCGACTATTTTCCTTGTTTTAAGCCTGCCGTTTATTAAAAAGAGGAAGAAAAACAGAGCAGCTGCCACTAATGCCGATCTTGATATCGGCAAGCACGCTACAGTTATTGAAGAAATAAACTGTGACAAAGGTACGGGACGAGTCACTTTAAGTGGGGTTAACTGGAGTGCTATTCCTGAAAACGAGAACGATATCATATCAGAGGGTTCTGTTGTTATCGTAAAAAAAGTCATGGGCGCAAAGCTTCTTGTTGCTCCCGAGAAATAGTTTACATATCAAGATAATTATTTATTTAATCTGGAGGTAATTAGAAAATGTTTGAAAAATTAAATTTATTTATGGCAATGGATAATCCGGGAGTTTTTATTGTTTTCTTGGTTATAATCTTCTTACTTTTCATCATCATCAGATGCTTCAGGATAGTTCCTCAGGCTCATGTTTTTGTTATTGAGCGACTTGGTTCGTTCCACGCTGAATGGGAAACCGGACTACATATCCTTGTTCCTTTTATTGACAGGATCGCAGGTAAGGTGTCTCTTAAGGAAAAGGTTGTTGACTTCAAGCCTCAGCCTGTTATTACAAAGGATAATGTAACAATGCAGATAGATACTGTTGTATTCTATCAGGTTACAGATGCAAAGCAGTACATCTACGGTGTTGAAAGACCTCTAGCAGCTATCGAGAACCTTTCAGCAACAACTCTCCGTAACATTATCGGTGAAATGGAACTTGACGCAACTCTTACTTCAAGAGATGTAATTAATACAAAAATAACTTCTATCCTTGATCAGGCAACAGACCGCTGGGGTATCAAGGTTAACCGTGTGGAGCTCAAGAATATTCTTCCTCCTCGTGAGATACAGGATGCTATGGAGAAGCAGATGAAGGCTGAGCGTGAACGTCGTGAGAAGATACTTCAGGCAGAGGGTGATAAGAAGTCACAGATTCTTGTTGCAGAAGGTGAAAAGGAATCTCAGATTCTCCGCGCACAGGCTAAGAAGGAAGCTCAGATTCTTGAAGCTGAGGCTGAAAAGCAGGCAATGGTTCTTAGAGCCGACGCCGTTAGAGAACAAAAGATACTTGAGGCTACTGGTGAGGCCAAGGCTATCGAAATGGTACAGGAGGCACTTGCTGAAAGTATCGTAAAGCTTAATAATGCTAATCCTAATGACAGGGTTATTCAGCTTAAGTCGCTTGAATCTTTTGCCAAGGCTGCTGATGGCAAGGCTACAAAGATTATCATTCCAAGTGAGATACAGGGGCTTGCTGGACTTGCTACAGGTCTAAAGTCTATCGTTGAGAATGATTACCGCAGCACAAAGTAATAAACATATAGAAAAACGAACAGCCATACAGAAGCAATTTTGATTTGCTTCTGTATGGCTTTATTCTTTTGTCAGGCATTTTAAAGTTTAGTAGGTGAAAGATCTGTTACTGGTTTGATGTAGCGTAGTGTTTCTGACCGTTACGTACGATGCAAGTTGGAAGGTGAGGTTATTTTCTTTATACTCTATTTTTACTTTATCCAATGAGGTATGTATGAAGTTGCGAGTTTTTCATACTTTTCCCTGTCAAATTTCCAGTTGCACTCGAATAACCAATTAATATTCTTCTCATTCTGATAACATGGAAAGGTGTAGTTGATATGCCTGCGATAGAGTTCCTCTGACCAGTTTGAAGATATCCACTCATTCCATTCATAGCTATCTACTTTGAGAAAAGCGGCGTCCCTGTAGGTTATCCAGTCTTCGTCGGAATAGGAATCAACAAAGACGATACCGTGCTCTTTTTGCTTTTGGCGATTTTCGATTGAGTGATTGATTCTTCCAATTCGTTTCCATAATACAGTATTTTCAGTTTTTTCTATATCTGCAACAATTACAATGCATGAAAAGTCCATATCCTCTGGGCATGATAAAATAGGCAGGTTCAACTTATCTTTTTGCATTAGAAAGCGCATAAAACGTGCGTCACCGTCATTTTCAAATTCTCCATTCCACGTTATTTGTAAAAGGTCGAAATGCTCTCTGTCTGCCTCATTTAGATATTCATGGATTGGTTTTTTATCTATGATAAATGCTTCGTTTTCAAATCCATTTGATGTAATAATGTTTTCAATTTCAAGAGTATTCATATTTCACCTCCAAACTATTTTATAAAATCATTATATAACAGATGAACGAAAAAGTAAATGATTTTTTTTATTTTTTAAAGAGTTTATAACCATGATGAGGAATATATAAGTTTTGATATTGAATGTTTTGAATAATAAAAAGTAAAACATAAAAGTTATTGTTAGCTCTTTTGCGTCATTAACAATTAGTTAAGTTTTATTTTTAGATTTAATGTTGCTTTTAGACAAAAACTATGATATAATACAATATGTAGTCATTAGATATTTTAATGTCTTAATGATATATAATAAGGAGTGAGATTTATGAAAGAGATCCAAAATGAGCATTTTTCGGGGGAAAGAGCTCTTTATCAAGCTAACGGACTCAAAATAGGAGGGACTTCATTCGGTTATGGAGAAGCTCCGTTAAAACGCAGTAGCTACATAAAACTTGAGGACAGTACTTTTTCTTGTAAGTTCCCACTTTGGCACAGTGAGATGATCAAGTTGAAGAACTGCATGATGACTGAGGACGGACGTGCTGCTATTTGGTACTCAAAGGATGTGGGTGCCGATGATATTATCGTTGAAGCTCCAAAGTGCTTCCGTCGCTGTAATGGAATAAGCTTAAGAAATGTAAGTTTTCCGAATGGTGATGAAGTCCTATGGAAGTGTAAAAATGTTCGCCTTGACAGAGTTAAGGTAAACGGTGATTATTTCGCGATGGATTGCGATGGTATGGAGATATGCGGCCTTGAGCTTATCGGAGCATATGCTTTTGATGGAGTGAGCAATGTAACTGTGCGTGATTCAGTTATCAATTGCCGTGACGCTTTCTGGAACAGTCAAAACGTAGTTATTTATAATTCCACCATAAAGGGCAAGTGCTTTGGTTGGAATTCTAAAAATATCTCGCTTATAAACTGTACTATAGAGAGTAGGGAGGGGATGTGTTATATTGACAATCTCATGATGAAGAATTGTAAACTTCCGAATACATCATTTGCTTTTGAGTATTCAGTTGTGAATGCTGAGGTAATTGGTAATATTGATAGTGTGAGAAATCCTAGAGGCGGTATTATCAAAGCTGATTCTATTGGAGTTGTCATTCTTGAGCAGGATAAGATAGATCCGAAGTGTACATCGATAATTTGTCATGATGAGCTTGTGAGACAAAGCTTATAAATGCTAAAGTGTTCTTTTTGAATGCCTTTTAATAAACAAAACCTGCACCATCTAGTGCAGGTTTTTGTTGCTTTTTTTACTCTTATATGATATAATTACTTGGAAATAAGAGCGAGTGTATCTCTTGCGATAAGGAGTTCTTCGTTTGTAGGAACGATCCATACCTCAATCTTTGATTCAGGTGTGGAGATCTTTGTGAGCTTGCCTCTGATAGTGCGGTTAAGCGCTTCATCGATCTTGATTCCAAAGTAGTCCATGTTCTTACAAACCTGTTCTCTTACTTCCCATGAGTTTTCACCGATACCGCCTGTGAAAAGAACAGCGTCGATACCATTCATTGCAGCAGCATATGCACCGATATACTTTTGAATCTCGTATGCAAGCATATCGGAAACAAGTTGAGCTTTTTTGTTGCCGTTATTAGCTGCTTCCTGAATGTCTCTGTTATCTGAGCCAACGCCGGATACTCCGAGAAAGCCAGATTTTTTGTTCATGTATTCGCTCATCTGTGAAGGAGTAAATCCATGCTTGTCAGCTACGAATGTTACAGCTGAAGGATCCACAGAACCTGTTCTTGTACCCATTACTACGCCATCGAGAGGTGTGAAGCCCATAGATGTGTCTACCGATTTTCCACCGTCAACAGCTGTAATGGAAGAACCGTTTCCAAGGTGGCATGAAACAATCTTAAGATCCTTTACATCTTTGCCCATTGCTTCGGCAAGAGCTTTAGATACGAATCTGTGTGATGTGCCGTGGAAGCCATACTTTCTTACGTGGAGCTTCTCATAGTCCTCATATGGGAGACCGAACATAAAAGCCTTAGGAGGCATTGTCTGGTGGAACGCTGTATCGAATACAACAACCTGAGGTACATTAGCGGGGATTACACTCTTGCAGGCTCTGAGTGCGAGTGCATGAGCGTGATTATGTACAGGAGCAAGCTCACGGAGTTCGTCTATCTTATCAATAACTTCATCTGTTACAAGTACAGACTTGTCGAAAACATCGGCGCCCTGTACTATTCTATGACCAACAGCAGAAATAGCATCCATGCTGTCAATAACCTTTGCGTCGCCTTTTGTGAGACACTCAACAAGCTTCATGAAAGCTTCTGTGTGAGTAGGGAATGCACAGTCTTCATCGAGCTTTCTGCCGTCGGCAGTCTTATGGCTGATATGTCCGTCGATACCGATACGGTCGCAGTTACCTTTTGCAATAACGCTTTCGTCACTCATATCAATGAGCTGATACTTGAGTGAAGAGCTACCTGCATTAACAACTAAGATAATCATATATTATAATTCCTTTCAAAAATTATTTTGCATATATTATTATATACTATTTTTGGAAAAATGCAAGTATTTTTTTTGAGAAGAAAGTAATAAATGAGCAGATTTAGGAGAAAAATGAGCATATTATGCATGAGATACAGCAAAAATTGAGGTTTTCGTTTAACAAATCGCCCAAAACAGATAGGAAATCTATAAATATTATGTAGAGGAAATAAAAAATAAGTTTAAATCATTGAAATTTGACAAGAGAGGTAGTAAAATGAAAGTCAGCGGTATAGTTTGTGAGTATAATCCATTTCATAACGGACATCTTTTCCACATAAGAAAAACCCGTGAAAACGGCGCTACCCACGTCGTAGCGGTAATGAGTGGTAATTTTGTTCAACGTGGTGATGTTGCAGTAATAGACAAACTTGAAAGAGCGAGGCTTGCAGTACGTTCAGGTGCGGATCTTGTGATAGAGCTTCCTGTGCAGTATTGCCTTGCATCTGCGGAAAATTTCGCTTCGGGAGCAGTATATCTTCTTGATTCGCTGGGGGCTGTTGATGAGCTTTCATTTGGTAGTGAATGTGGTGATGTAGAAAAACTGCTGAAAGCTATGGAAACTGTGGATATTGCTGCGGTAACTCACGCAGAAGAGATTAAAAGCATTATGGAAAAAGGTTATACATACCCGAGAGCTTTAAATTCTGTTGTAAACGGATATGATCCTAATGCTGCAACAATTATCGCCGAGCCGAATAATACTCTTGCGATAGAATATTTGCGTGCATTAAAGAGATTCGACTCTAACATAAGGCCTTACACTGTAAAGCGTGTAAACGTTTCTCATGACAGCTATGAAACAGATAATGGTTTTACAAGTGCTTCAAACATACGTGATATGATAGAACGTGGAGTTTTAGTGGACGAGTTCACTACAAATGAATGGGCACAGACTATAAAAACGGCTATTTCAAAGGGCGAGATTGCTTCATTCAGCAGACTAGAGCGCGTAATGCTCTATAAGCTGAGAACCAGCAATCTTGATGAAATAGAGCGAATCTGTGATGTTGGTCAAGGACTGGAGCACAGAATATACGGCGCAAGAATGGCAGGCTCCATTGATGAGTTACTGTTTACAGTGAAAACGAAGAGGTATACAATGGCGCGGATAAGACGAATAATGTTAGATCTTCTAATTGGTGTTACAAAAGAGGATATGAAGCAGCTTCCGCCTTATGGCAGAATACTTGCTTTCAACGAACGCGGCAGAGAGGTTCTTGCTCGTGCAAAGGACAGAGCTAAGATACCATTTGCATCGTCTATTGCAAAGCTTTCGCAGTTAAGTGATATTGCTGAGCGTTTTGCGGAGCTTGAGATAAGGGCTTCGGATATTTATGGTCTTGCACTTGAGACCGTTACATCTGCCGAAAAGGACTACAGGGCGAAAATAATGATAGATATGGAATAAAAACAGGAGAATAAATGATAAAGGGTATAATTTTTGATCTTGACGGTACTTTGCTAGACTCCATGACAGTTTGGAGCAGTATTGATCGTGAGTTCCTTATAGAAAACGGAATAGTTGATCCACCAGCTGATGTTTCGGATGTTGTTAAGAAAATGACTGTTGATGAGTCATCGCAGTACTTTATCGACAGATTCGGGCTGAATTGTACAAAAGAGTATGTAATACAGCGTATCGAGGACATGGTAAGGGAACGTTATGAGAAACAAATTCCTCTTAAGCCAAATGTAACAGAGCTTCTTGATGCTCTTGATGATAGACAAATACCTTATGGAATTGCAACTGCTACATATAAAAAACTTGCGGAGGCTGCACTCAAGCGCTGCAGAGTCTTTGAGCGTTTTCAGTTTTTGTTTACGGATGTTGAATATCCTGCAGGAAAGAATTTTCCCGACATCTTCATTGGTGGAGCAGAGTATTTAGGGGCTGAGCCGAAAGATGTGCTCGTCGTGGAAGATTCACTTCACTGTATAGAAACAGCTAAAACGGCAGGTTTTACTGTATGCGGAGTATACGACAGCGTTGCTGAGGCTGATAGAAGTAGGATAATTGAGCTCTCTGACTATTACGTAAATACAATCGATGAGATAATGAATATTATTTAAGGCGGGTTAGTTCGTCTTTGCTTTTTTCGGGAGGAGCGGATAAATGAAAAAGGTTATGGTTGGTATGAGCGGCGGAGTTGACAGTTCTGTAGCCGCAATGCTGCTTCGCAGGAGTGGCTTTGAAGTAATGGGTGTAACTTTAAAGCTCTTTTCCGACGAGGATATTTCAGAAGCACAGAAAGAGGGCAAGACCTGTTGTGCGCTGTCTGATGTTGAGGACGCAAGGAGTGTCGCTTACAGACTGGGATTTGAGCATTTAGTTTTTAATTTTCGTGATAATTTCCGTGAGTATGTTATGAAGCAGTTTGCGGATAGTTATCTTTGCGGAAGAACTCCAAATCCATGTATTGAATGTAACCGTCACGTTAAGTTTGACAAAATGCTCCGCAGAGCACAGGAGCTAGGATACGACTATATCGCCACGGGACATTATGCTTTGGTGGAATATGATGAAAAAACAGGTAGATACCTGTTGAAACGTTCAAAAGACCGAAGTAAGGATCAGACATATGTGCTTTACTCTTTAACTCAGGAGCAGCTAGCTCACACTCTTCTTCCTCTTGGCAGACTGGATAAAACTCAGGTGAGGGAACTCGCAGAGGAGGCAGGACTTATCAACTCAAAAAAGCCTGATAGTCAAGATATCTGTTTTGTACCAGATGGTGATTATGCTGCTTTTATACGCAGATTTACTAACTGTGATATGCCATGTGGAAAGTTTGTGGATTTGAACGGAAATGTTCTCGGAGAACATAAGGGAATTATAAATTATACTATTGGCCAGCGAAAGGGGCTTGGTATAGCTCTTGGTCATCCTGCCTATGTGATCAGAAAAGATATTGAATCGAATACTGTTACTATAGGTGATGAAGCAGATCTTTATACTAAAAGCCTTATTGCTGACGATTTCAACCTTATTTCTTTGGAAAAGCTTGAAGGATCAATGAGAGTTACGGCTAAAACGCGTTATAGTCAGAAAGAACAGCCTGCCGTTGTTTCGTATATCGGGAATGGCGAGTACAAGGTTGAGTTCGACGAGCCTCAGAGGGCGGTAACGAGCGGTCAGGCTGTCGTTTTGTATGACGGAGATATAGTTGTCGGCGGCGGTACAATAAAATGAGTGGCAAGATGAATATCGAAGAATGTGCTGAAATGCTTGCGGAAAAACTTCCAGATGGCCGAAGAATATACGCCAACCACATAAATATTTATGGGGAGGTTTTGTTACACGTTTTGGTAGGAGATATGATAGACAGGCCTCTTGTGGAACTGCTTAGATCAGAGCAAGAACCTGATCTTATAAAGATCTACTGTGATGCAGTTGAGGAAATGTGGATTAAAGGTGATGATAATGTTGTAAACGTTGTTGAAGTGACAATACTTGAATACATTACAGATGATGATGAAGTTTGGCAAAGATTCGGAAGATACATTTCTCGTAATTTCCGTTATTATATTAATAATGAGTTTATACCTGATAATCTGCATTATATTAATGTGGAAAGTCTAAAGGAATAATTAAGATGGAATATAAATACGAAAAGCTTACTGATAAAATATATGTCTGTGCAAGCAGCGATCACCGCTTCGGTACGGACGCTTTTCTGCTTGCGTATTTTTCGCAGTACCGTGCCAAGGACAAGGTCTGTGATTTAGGCACGGGGTGTGGAATAATACCTCTAATAATGCAGAAAAAAATGCCACCGCAGGTAACTTATGCGGTTGACATACAGGAAGGAGCAATTGAACAGCTACGTCTCGGAATTGAAAAAAGTGAAACCACTGGTATTGTTCCCATATGCGCCGACCTTAAAGAGCTTTGGGAGGGAGCGCCGCTCGGTCAGCTTGATCTTGTAACCTGCAATCCGCCATATAAGGTGAACAATGCCGGATTTCAGAGCGTGATTACTGCCCAGAAAATAGCGCGCCATGAAATACTATGTACCATAGACGATGTTTGTGCGTCAGCTCAAAAGCTTCTTAAATTTGGTGGCAGACTCTGCGTCTGCAATCGTACTGAACGCCTTAGCGACGTGATATATGCCATGAAAAAACATGATATTGAACCGAAAAGACTTCGTTTTGTCTCTAAAAACGCTGATGAAGCTCCATGGCTTTTCCTGATAGAAGGAAAGAAAGGATCCAAGCCGTTTATGAAAGTCGAGCCACAGCTTTATATACGGAGCGAAACTGGGTTTTCTGATGAACTGCAGAAGATATACGACATGGGGAAGGAGCAGATATGAGCGGTGTTTTTTATGTTATCGGAACTCCGATAGGTAATCTTGATGATATAACAATAAGGCAACTTGAAACTTTGAAAGCCGTGGATTTTATCTGTGCGGAGGATACAAGAGTCACTCTAAAGCTACTTAATCGCTTTGAAATAAAGAAGCAACTTGTAAGCTTTCATGAACACAGTTCAAAAAATGATGCTCAACGTATAGTTGACAGACTTGTCGCTGGTGAGAGTTGCGGTATAGTTACTGATGCTGGAATGCCATGCATTTCTGATCCGGGAGAAGTTCTTGTGAAACTGTGCGTTGAGAATAGTATAAGTATAAGAGTAGTTCCTGGGCCAAGCGCAGTAGTTTCAGCGGTTGCCATATCAGGTCTTAGTACGCGTCGTTTCACCTTTGAGGGTTTTTTGCCTGTTCAAAAAAAGGAGCGTATGGATCGACTTGAGCAACTTCGCGGCGAAACTGCAGTCATGGTTTTCTATGAAGCTCCACACAAGCTGAAAAACACTCTTTCTGATTTTGTTGATTTTTTTGGCGGAGAGCGTAAAATTTCTCTTTGTCGCGAGCTTACGAAGATACATGAGGAAGTACTTAGGTTTTCTCTTTCGGATGCTGTAGCTTATTATAAAGAACAAGAGCCGAAAGGGGAGTTTGTCCTTGTCCTTGAAGGCGCGAATGAAAACAGAAGTGATGATATAACTATTGAGCAGGCTTTAGAGCAGGTTAATAAGCTTATAAGTATGGGAGAGAAACCTACTGACGCTTGCAAGGCTGTTGCAAAGGAGACGGGGTTTAAAAAGAGTGAGCTTTACTCAAAACTCCGGTAAAACAATAGGTTTTGAAATGTACTTCTTTAATAATAAAATGTTAAAATTAGTGAAAAAGCTTGAAATTTTAAAAGATTTGTGATATAACCCGAGTTTGCCACTTAAAAAAGAGAAATGGAGCCCCTTAAAGGCTCCATTTCAGCGTATCAGCGTTGTATAGCGCGTAGATACGAGGTTTTTAAATTTTGAGAAAACGTACTAATTTTACGTACTAAGAAAATATTTTCATAGACTTCTTGAGAGATTTAAGTTCCAATCTTGTAAAGAACTTAGGAGGTATCTCGATATGAAATGCATTTAGTATCGTTTGAAGATCAGGATTGTTTATGTTGTGCATCCTGAAGAGATTTCCATCCATATCTGCAACTGTCCATTTTCTCAATGCTTCAACGATTCTTTCGTCGTTAAGTCCCATCTCCCATCTTTTCTCTTTATCCTTTTCATCTTTGTATTCTACGATCTTAGTTTGAATTATTCTGATAACGATAAGTGCTATCAAACAAATAAGAAGATGGGCTTCGATATGTTCTTCATCACGAACCCATAATGGTCTGCCTTCAAGACTGCCCTTCATTATTCTGAATTGATTTTCAATCTCTGTAAGCTGATGATATTTATCGATTACTTCAGTATCACTCATCTCAAGTTCCGATGTAACGATCTGATAATATCCGAAATATTTACAGAACTCGTCAACAACATTATCATCAAGAAGTGGACGCAGTTTTGTTGAATCAACAGCTTCACCTGTTTCGATATTAACCAGTTCCTTTTTAAAATATTTCTTCAATTCCTTAACACGTGAAGCGGAAACGCGAAAACCATTGGGATTCTCTTTGATCTTTTTCAATATATCAATAAACTTTTTATTTTCATGCATTTGCTTGTCATAGAACTTTTTGCTCCAGTAAACGACCACTTTTTCAGTAATCGTTCTCTTTTTGCCTTTTGAATCTTTAACCGTTTTCCTTACGACTCTTGATTTGTACCTGAATGCTTCGCTGGTCACGGTATATCCGTTTGGATCGAGTATCCACTTCTTTTCTTCATCTTTGCTTTTTAATATACTTTTACTCATTATGTATCCCTTGCTTCTATCTAGCAAATGACAAATGGTGATGTAATTGCATATACCACGATCTGCTACAAAAAGGAAGCGTGAATTTATAACATCATCAATATTCTTTGAAAGTGCAGTATCTACAGTTAGGTGATCAAGCGTGTTGCCTGGAAATATCTCAATTGATATCGGTATGCCGTTCTCATCCATAAATAAACCCATCTGGACAATAGGAAGTTTACGTTCTTCTTTGCTTACACCGTTTTGTCTTATTCCTTTAGAGATAGTTCCATCTTCGTTTTCTATCTCTTCATCAGGTCTGTCAGTTTCAAAATAGAAGTTTGTAACATCATAATAAATAACGCTGTTCCTACGTCCTGTTTGCTGCATCAGTTTTGTATTGAGGCGAGTTATTATCTGTTTCTTGTGATCGTGAATAAAATCCAGCGTATCATAAATATTGTACATGTAATCTGAGCAGACTATCGGATCATAATAATCATCATTCTGTGCGAAGGTCGCTGCTTTTGATGCTGGATTAAGTATACGTCCGTATACAAGAAGTCTGAACAGACCAAGGACATCATATTTGATTTTGCTGAATGATTTGTATGAATTAATGGCCGCGTTTACACCAAGTTCTTCAAGAATGCGATCGATAAGGCAATGAGAATAGATTTTGGTTTCACCGAAGCAATGAGGATCTCCCGCATTGAAAGTGAATTTATACTGCTTTCTCACATTTTCAGTAGAGCAATATGGCAAAAGAGCATCTATCAATGGATTGCCGTCTACAAATGACTGCTTGAGTCGCTTAACGTAGTCTGGTTTGCCATCATCAAATCTATGCAATGGCCCTAAGGTAAGGATCACGCGTTTGGTAACAGTACGCTTACCATTTTTACTTGTACCCGATTTACCTTCAACAAGTCTTAACGTTTCTATTCCGTGGTTTTTATAGCACTCAACAAACATAAATAATGATCCTCCAGTATCAAAATACGCACGCAAATACCTACCAAAATATTATACCACATTTCATAAAAAAGTCAAGCCTTTTTTCGATATTTCTTGGCTTGACTCAAAAATTTTTTTCACAAAGTGGCAAACTCGGGTAATAAAATGTTAAAATTAGTGAAAAAGCTTGAAATTTTAAAAGATTTGTGATATAATTATTAGCGTTATTATGACTGTTGCAGCAAAAAGCTGCAAATATGTTCTGAAAGAAGCGTTTCACAAATAATATTTTATTATTATCCTACCGCGATTAACGCGGCGAAAGAAGGTACTGTATGATTTGCGATCTGCACTGTCACACCACGCTTTCCGACGGCTCGCTAGGTATTGAGGATGTAATCGCTCAGGCGAAGCGAATGAACATTGATTGGTTATCTATCACTGATCACGATACTATGGCGTCTTTTTCAAGAGCCGATGTTCTCGGCGACCGAGCAGGTATTAAAATACTACACGGTGTTGAGCTTTCAGCGTGGGACAAGGAAAGAAACAGTAAGGTGCATATTCTTTGTTATGCACCGTCAAAGCCCAACAGACTCGAAGGACTTTGCCTCAAATCCTGCGAGATAAGGAAGGAATGTTCAAAGGAGATGATCGAGAAGGTCATGGCCAAATTTCCTATAACACAGGAAAGCATTCTAAAACGCACTACTGCTTCAAAAAGCATTTTCAAGCAACATATTATGCGTGCGCTCATTGATTACGGCTATGCTCTTGAGTTTTACGGAGATCTCGACCGCGAGCTGTTTAATCCAGAAAATGGTTCATGCTATGTAGAAAGAGAGTATCCTGACGTCAATTTTGTCGTTGACCTGATACGTACGGCAAGAGGAGTTGCCGTTATGGCGCATCCTGCTCAGTATGACAATCTTGAGCTTCTTGAGGAGCTAGCAAAGAATGGTAAGATAGACGGTGTTGAAGTTGGACATTTCTCAGCGGATGAAAAATGTCGCAAGAAGCTTTCTGCTATCGCCAAGAAATATGATCTTATTGAAACAGGTGGCTCGGATTTTCACGGACTTTATAATAAGGTTCCTACACACCTTGGAAGCGAGATTACTACAAAAGAAAACCTTGACAGGATACTTAAGCTTGCCGCTTTAAGGAGCAAAGAAGCATAAATGGCTGCAAGGTGTATTTCTGCCGCTGCTTTTTTCGGATTGTTCATGTTATTTCTGCTTCCTGTATCAAGAGGTATAATAAACATAGGCAACGGCATCGGAATGGTAGTTTCTGCGCTTATTGTGTTGGTACTGCTGTTTTGGAATAAATTCAGTACATTTATAGGTCATTGCTGGGAAAAAACATTTGGTAAGTTCTTTCTCAGCATTCTCGGAATAATCTTAGCTGTTTGTGTTATAGTTGCCGTTATTATTAGCATATTTATGATAAGAGCAGCAAATGACAGACCGAAGGATGAAAACACTACTGTTGTTGTTCTTGGCTGTCAGGTTAGGGATGGAGCTCCAAGTCTTATGCTTTCGCGGAGACTTAAAGCTGCGTATGATTATCTATCGGAGCATCAGAGCGTATATGTTGTCGTTTCTGGCGGCAAGGGCGAGGATGAGTCAATAAGCGAGGCTCAGTGCATGAGGGATTGGCTTGTTGGCAACGGCATAACACCTGAAAGGATATTTATGGAGGATAAGTCTGTGAATACCGAAGAAAATCTTAGCTTTTCTAAGGCTATAATTGATGAGAAAGGACTTCCTTCGAATATAACGATAGTGACGGACGGATTTCATCAGCTGAGAGCTGACATCCTGGCTGAAAAAAGCGGAATAGAGTCGTATAATATTTCAGCAAGGACAGCGTGGTATCTTCTTCCGACTTATTGGGTGAGAGAATGGTTTGGAGTATTGTATTATAGACTATTCTAATGTGGCGGCATCTTCCATAAAATATGGTATCAAGCAAATCCAAGAGGAAATATTTGAGATATGTTCGTTTTGGGTTTTAATGTTTATATTCCCCTTGTTTCAACTTAATGAAGCATGGGGATATATATATTACATCTTCTGCGTTTGACAGCAATCAATACAGCACTTAAGGCTTTTATTTTGAGACTGATGATTTGAAACAAAGCAAATATCTATAATGAAAAGGAATGATTATTTTGAAAATAGGATTTTCAACACTGGCCTGTCCTGAATGGGCATGGACAGACATTTACTCCATGGCAAAAGATTTCAAGTTCGATGGAATTGAAATCAGAGGACTCGGAAATGAGATTTTCTCTGTTAAAGCTCAGCCTTTTACTGAGACTCAACTACCTGCCACTATTGCTAAGCTTCAGTCTCTAGGTCTTGAGATACCCTGCCTTTCTTCTGGTGCCTGCCTTAAATTTAAGGACAAGTATCAGGAAGCTGAAAATGAAATAAAAGCATATGCTAAGCTTGCAAGCAGGCTGGGTGCTTCATATATAAGAATTCTCGCAGACCTTACCCCAGATCCAGTAGATGATGTCGATGATGAGTATGTAGCAGAAGCTCTTAAAAAGCTTGTTCCAATTGCGGAGGAATTCAATGTTACACTGCTAGTTGAGACAAATGGTGTTTATTCTGATACTGCTCGCCTTGCAAAGCTTCTTGACGAGGTAAAGAGTAGAAAAGTGGCTGCTTTGTGGGATATGCATCACCCTTATCGCTATCATGGAGAAGCTCCTGAAACTACTGTAGCTAATCTTGGCGAGTACATAAAGTATATACAGGTAAAGGATAGCGTTATGCGTGAAGACGGTACAGTTGAGTACCGTATTATGGGCAGTGGCGATATTCCTGTAAAGGCTATGATAGAAGCTCTTGACACAATTAATTACAATGGATATATTTCCCTTGAATGGGTAAAGCGTTGGGCAAGAGACCTCAGCGATGCAGGTATTGTTATACCACAGTTTGCTGAGTATATGGCTCCGTACAAGAAGAAGCATAAGCATCCTCTTCAGACTAGTATGAGAGGGGACGGACAGTATCCGTGGCCAAAGGAGCGTATTCTAAATTATACATTTCCGGATATTCTTGACCGTATCTGCGAGCAGTTTCCTAATCAGTATGCTTTCCGTTATACAGAGCTTGATTATACAAGAACTTATCCCGAATTCCGCGATGATGTTGATAGCTTTGCACGTTCATTGCTTGCAATGGGAGTAAAGAAGGGGGATCATGTAGCAATTTGGGCTACAAATGTTCCTCAGTGGTATATTACCTTTTGGGCAACTACAAAGATTGGTGCAGTTCTTGTAACCATGAATACAGAATACCGTATTCATGAGGCTGAGTATCTGCTGAGACAGTCTGATACAATGACACTTGTAATGATAGACGGTATAAAGGATATTAAATATGTTGATATTATCAAGGAACTCTGCCCAGAGCTTGAAACTTGCGAACCTGGCAAGCTTAACTCTGCACGACTTCCTTATCTTAAGAATGTTATTACTGTTGATTCTAAGAATAACGGTTGTTTCACATGGGAAGAGGCTGTTGAGCTTTCAAAGAATGTTCCTTACAGCGAGGTAGAGCGTGTAAGAAAGACCATTGATATTCACGATGTTGCAAATATGCAGTACACTTCTGGCACTACTGGTTTCCCAAAAGGTGTAATGCTTACACATTATAATGTTGTCAACAACGGTAAGGCTATCGGTGACTGCATGGATCTTTCTACAGCTGATCGCATGATGATACAAGTCCCTATGTTCCATTGTTTCGGTATGGTACTTGCTATGACAGCTTCTATGACTCACGGTACTACTATGTCTCCTATTACACGTTTTTCTCCGAGAAAGGGACTTGCCTGCATAAATCAGGAGAAGATAACTTGTTTCCACGGTGTACCGACTATGTTTATCGCTATGCTCGGTCACAAGGACTTTGAGACAACTGACTTTTCGTATATGAGAACGGGTATAATGGCTGGATCTCCATGTCCGATAAAGACTATGGAAGAAGTAATCGAAAAAATGCATATGAGTGAGATTTGTATAACTTATGGTCAGACCGAGGCTTCACCTGCAACCACCATGAGCAAGACAACTGATTCTATCGAGCAGAGAGTAAATACTGTCGGTGGGCCTATCTTTGGTGTTGAATGTAAGATAGTTGATCCTGAGACAAATGAGGAACTTCCTGACGATGTTGACGGCGAGTTCGTTGCAAGAGGTTATAATATCATGAAGGGATATTATAAAATGCCAGAGGCTACTGCTGCAGCTATAGACAGTGAAGGCTGGCTTCATACGGGTGATCTTGCTAGACGTCGCTCCGAAGACGGTTATTTTAAGATAACAGGTAGAATCAAGGATATGATTATTCGTGGCGGTGAGAATATATATCCTAAGGAGATAGAAGACTTCCTTTATACTTATCCAAAAGTTAAGGACGTGCAGGTAATCGGCGTTCCTGATGAAGATTACGGTGAGGAAATAATGGCTTGTATAGTTCTTCAGGACGGTGAAACAGCTACTGAACAAGAAATCAAGGACTTCTGCCTTGCAAGAATGGCAAAGCACAAGTGTCCGAGATACGTTGATTTCGTAGACGGATTCCCGATGAATGCCGCAGGAAAGATACTCAAGTACAAGATGAGAGAGCAGGCAGTTGAGAAGCTTAAGCTTCATAAAGCGGACAGCATTGTTACTGCATAAACAATATCCGTATATTAAACAGACATATAATAATCCCCTGTTAGAGTTTTCGCACTATTATTTCATATGCTACTCTAACAGGGGATTATATTAACTCATAGGTTTAAATGTCAGTACAAAACCTAACTAATTTAAGATATAAAGCTGTATGCTTTATTCTGTAATACTGCATCAGTTCTGGAAAGCTATACGGAAGAAGTTGTAGAGATGAGCTCTGATACAGTTATCACCATGATAACCGCCGTTTACATAGTGCCATATATGAGGAACGCCGTTATTCTCAAAGTTATTGTGATAGCTTCTTGGATTGTCGCCAACAGTCTGGTCATTGCTTCCTGCTGTTATCATCAGGAAGTAAGGCTCATTACTGCTGTCCCACTTAAATGAACCCGTAACTCCGGGAGCTGGGCATATAGCACCAATGTAGCCTATCTTATCTGACATCTGCATTCCAATGAGAAGTGACTCGCGTCCACCCATCGAAAATCCTGTGATAGCGGTATTATCCTTACCAGTAAGAACGCTATAGTTCTTCTCAATCTCAGGCATAAGGTCATTCTTGAGCTGATTGATGAAATTATCGTAAGCTCTGTTGTTATTATCATCCATACCTGTAACTGCATCCTGAGTAGCGCTTGAGTATACATCAGGGAATACGCAGATCATTTCCTTAGCCGCGCCCTCAGCAATGGCATTACCAAGCATCTCGCGAGTGTGCATCTCGGCGTTACCCTGTGTGAGCATTCTGTCAGGATTTTCATAATAGCCATGAAGAATGTACATTACAGGGTACTTCTTGTTAGGATCGTAGTTTGGAGGCAAAAGAACGTTGTATTTCTTGTTGCGCTTGCAGGTATTAGAATAATATGTCTTATTTTGAATCAGTCCGTAAGTTACACCGCCCTTAGACTGATTTGCAGAATCAGGCTCTTTTTCAACTATATTTGACTGGACCTTAGCTGTAAAATCCTTCATTGAAAGATGTGAAGCTATTTCAGAAGAAGTTGTTGTCGTTGTTGAAGTAGTAGTTGTAGTCGTAACCTTTGTTGTAGTAGTTACCTTTGTTGTAGTTGTTACAGGTGCGGTAACTGTCTTAATATTGTCTGAATAACTCTCTGGGAGCTGTGTGAGCAAGGTCAGGAGGTACTTCTGGATAGAAAGAGCGTCGTATGCTGTGATGCCACCGCCTGCTTCGCTTACGTCTGCATTGTAAATGCCCGGCTCTGTAAGCTTATACTTATCAGGGTTGGCAAGTGACTGCATTATAAGGACTGCGTCACCCATATCAACGTAACCGTCTGCGTTAGCGTCTCCCCATTTTGTTACCTTTGAATTAAGTATATCCTTCAAATCACATGAAGGATCAGTTGTCGGAGGTGTGACTACAGTCTCTGGTCCCTCTATAACTGTACCATCTACTGCTGCAAAGAAATTATCAACATAGAAGTTTGTTGCAGGAGTATCATCATCAGAGTCACCCTCAGTCTCAACATAAATGAGAGGACTTTTAGCACCCTCAGGTATCTTGTAGCTTGTATTTGCCAGCTGTGTCCACTCACCCTTTACAACATCCTTTGTGTCGATTTTATCGTAGTGATCCTCTCCGTCTGAGCCTGTATACTGAAGAGTAAGGTGGAATGTAGTCGAAGGTGCGCCTTCATTATACTTTACAATAGCTGAAAAACTGTAGCTCTCTCCTGCTTTGAACTTATAATTCAGGTTCTTTCCGACACCCTTCCACGAAGCTGAACGATCTGAGCAGTATACCGAGCACTCGCCATCATATGCTTCGTCTCTGCTTAAATCAACTGTTGCGCCGCCTCTATCTGAGCAACCGTCAATCTTGCCCTCGAATGTATTCTTGAATATATATGTCTGATCTGTATCAGAGGAGCTTGAACCTTCTCCTTCAAACTTCCACCAGTCAACGTTCATAAGATATCCGTCTCCACCATTGAATACAAGGTACAGATCATGTTCGCCGTCAGCGCCTGCAACATCGCAGGATACTTCTTCCCATTTCTGCCAACCGCCTGTGCCGCCGACTTCAAGGTTGCCCACAAGAGGACCTGTCTTGCTGTCAAGATGGAGCTCGATATTTCCGCCACTTTCAGCAGAAGCAACACAAGCTGTGAATTTATTTGCACCTTCTCCAAAGTCAACACCTGCAACCTTGATGTAAGCGCCTTTTTTGATGCTTCCTATATTAACAGAGTTGGAAGAATCCTTTTCTGTCTTGATGCCTTCACTCCAACAGATAGTCTCAGCCTCTACTCTCTCGAAAGGATTGAGAGGCTCAAGCTGATCAGGACCGGTGGTGGTCAGCTTCATAACAGGAATAGTACCGTCAGAGTTATATGTGAATTCTTCGCAGGAAGCGCTTCGGTTATATGAGCCTCCTCCAGGAATACCGCTCTTATGATAGAAGAAATATGAATGGTCTTTATAATCAATAATACCACCGTGTGTGGTAAAGCAGTTTGAACCCTGCTGTAGAACTCCGCGGTATGTCCACGGACCAGTAACAGAAGGACCTGTCGCATAGCACTGACTTTCACCACCGTAGCCGTCAACAAACGATGCCCACACAAGGTAGTAAAGGTTATTGTGCTTGTATATCCACGGACCTTCTCCATAGGTAGTACCCTTGTTGCTGGAGCCGAACTGCTGTGCGTTCATGTCAAACTGTTTGATCTGACCGTCCAGAGTTACCATATCTTCTTTTAGTTTTACATAATAGCATTTCGGGTTACCGAACATGAGCCAAGCCTGACCGTCATCATCTATTATAACTGTCGGATCGATGTAATCCCAGTTAGGACCGCAAAGCGGCTTGCCGTTGGGATCGCTGTATGGTCCTTCGGGTGAATCTGCCACTGCTACACCGATAGCTCTTCCGCCACCACCCTTGTTGGTGGTGGTGAAATAGAAATAATACTTGCCGTTGCGCTCAATACACTGAGAAGCCCATGCATCATTTGCGTTACACCATGAGAATGACGTATCCTCTAGTATTCTGCCGTGGTCTGTCCAGTTCTTCATATCTTTTGTTGAGAAGCACTGCCAGCCTGTCATGTAGTAGAAATCGTTGTTGCCCTCACGGTCACAGCCTGTAAATACATACAGCTCATCGCCAAATACTACGGGGGCAGGGTCAGGTGTAAATGATGTCTGTACGATAGGGTTCTCTGCCTGCGTAACAACAGGAGCTGCTGCGCAGAGGGTTACGGCTGTCAAAGCAGCCGCAGTAATTGCTGAAATAATCTTTCTCATTCCAATTCTCCTTTTTTAATATCCCTTTTCTGTTGTGATTACAGATACTATCTGTAATCTTTTACTATAATTATACATTATTATTTTAACACGCAATTTTGTTGATTTCAACCCATAATTTTTAGGAATTAGTGGATAAAATATAGAAATTGACAAGAAATTAACATACTCACATTATTCAGGAAGATTTTTTCTTTTAAACACCTTATATAGCCATACCACTTGATGAAATTACGAACAAGGCAGCGGAACTGATACCTCTCCTCCGAGTTCTTGAGGTTATATCTATCAGCAACAGGCTTCAGTACGCTTGTCATCTTGCCCATTGAAGTTGATTCCTGACCGCCTGACTTATTCCATACCTCAATAAACGCTTCTATATACTGAAATGATACTCCCTTGGATTTTGAAATACCCAAGATTATAGCATAACAAAAAACTGTCTGCTGAATGCTTATTGTGCAAACAACAGACAGTATTTTTTTATTTCTTCTTATTTCTTTAGAAATTCAGGCAATGGTATTATATTTTCCTTTGTTGTCGAGAGGTATGCATAGTAAGCCAAAATCTTTGAAGCATCAACTGCATCTATGATTCCGTCCTTATTTACATCGGCAGCTTGCTTTTGGCTATCGCTGAATCCGCCTTCCTGTTTTGTTGAAATACGAGCATAATATGCAAGTACTTTTGAGGCATCTACAGCATCAATATTGTTGTTATTATCTACATCTCCGATATTATAATTGACAGAAGGTGTAGTGGTAGACGTAGTTGTTATGTTTGATACATTAGTGGTCGTAGTATTTGTTGAAAAAGATGTAGTAGTCTTACTTGTTGATGTTGTTGAGATCGTAGTATTGTTTGAAGTAGTAGTTGTTGTGGTGGTAGATGTTGTAGTAGTCGTTGTAGGCTTAGTTGTTGTGGTAGATGTTGTAGTAGTTGTTGTAGGCTTGGTTGTTGTGGTAGATGTTGTAGTAGTTGTTGTAGGCTTAGTTGTGGTGGTAGTAGATATTGTAGTAGTTGTTGTAGGCTTGGTTGTGGTGGTAGTAGATGTTGTAGTAGTTGTAGGCTTAGTTGTTGTGGTAGATGTAGTAGTCGTTGTAGGCTTGGTTGTGGTGGTAGATGTTGTAGTAGTTGTAGGCTTAGTTGTTGTGGTAGATGTTGTAGTAGTTGTAGGCTTAGTTGTTGTGATAGATGTAGTAGTAGTTGTTGTAGGCTTGGTTGTGGTGGTAGATGTTGTAGTAGTTGTAGGCTTAGTTGTTGTGGTAGATGTAGTAGTAGTCGTTGTAGGCTTGGTTGTGGTGGTAGATGTTGTAGTAGTTGTAGGCTTGGTTGTGGTGGTAGATGTTGTAGTAGATGTTGTTGTCGTCGTCACAACAGGCTGTTTTTTCTGGATCACCCGCTTTTCTGTATCATCACAGCGGCTGCAAATGCGAACTTCTTCACCTTCGCTTTCTTCTGTGGCTTCCTTGATAACAGTCCATTCGCTCCAAGTATGACCGATTGCTTTGATCTTAAAATCGTCAGTCGTCAGCAGTACCTTGCCTTCCTTATCTGCGCTGTACTTTTCGCAGTTTGCGCATTTCCAGTGCTCGATATAGCCGTCCTTTGCACAGGTTGCATCCTTAGCAAAGTAATGGATCCAGTCGTGACCAGTTGCAGGTGTTACTGCTGTTTCTGTATCAAGGAGAGTTTTACCGTCCTTGTCTGCAAAACGTTTGCCGCAGCGGCTGCATGACCAATGCTCTGTATAACCGTCCTCCGTGCAGGTCGCATTTGTTGCGTCCGTGTGAACGAGATCGTGTCCAAGCGGTGCGACAACGATTTCTGCATCTGTTATCGGCTTTGTACCGTCTGCATCTGCATAGCGTCCGCCGCAGTGCTCGCATTCCCAGTATGCCACTGTACCTGATTCTGTGCAGGTCGACGCCTTTGCGGCGTGCTTCACAAGAGAATGCTCCTCAGCAGTCATTTTGAATGTTTCTTCGCTTATATGTCCGCAGTCGCAGGCGAGATAATAGGTGCAGCCCTCATCACAGGTACCTGATGCGTGATGTTCAGCTGATACTATCTTTTCTGTTGCGTTGTGCTTCGGAACGATACGGGTATAGCCGACTTTCGCAGCCGCGAACTCGTTCTCCGTTAACTCCTCCATTTTGTCTTCTGCGCTGCCATTACTGATGCTGAGTTCATGAACCTTGCCGTCAAACTTGATACCGTCTTTCTGACTTGATGAAGCCAGACTTCCAATCGTAGCGCTTTTTGGCTTAAAGTCGATAGTTCCGTTGGAATAATTTATGCTTCCCTTAGGCGCATAAAAACCACACGTCAATTTTTCCATTGCAAGTGTACCTGTGCTGTTCAGATCGACGTTGCCTTCCTTGCTGTGCAGACCATAAGAGACTAAGCTGTCGCCGCGATTCGCCAAGTTAAGGCTTCCGTTGCCTGTGACAGTCAGTTCCTTGTCGCTCCAGATCACAGCGTCTGCGACACCGCTGCCAAGAAAATCTACAGTATTATTTCCGATCAGCTTAACGTTCAGATCGTCAGAAGCATAGATGCCTGCATAATAAGAAAGCGACGCACCTACGTAATCCTCCTTTAATGCAACGCTTCCCATATCCTTCAAGGTGAAGTTTTTGAGCGTCAGAGTCTTTGTTTCGGGGTCATAATGCCAGCCGTCCGTTTCAAGCTCGCCGAGGTTTGCATCTGTTACAGGCTGACGTCCGATATATACACCGAGATCCTGTTTTGCAGTGCGGAACTTCTTTGTGTAGACCTTGCCGTTGATACCCTGTCTGTAGCAGAGCGTGTATTCTGCTTCGGTTTTCAGGTCGGTAATGCAGTCGTCCTTTGTAAAATGTGCACTGTCTGTTGATATTTGCAGATCATTCAGATTCTTTCCGTCTGCATCCTTGAAGAATGCATAGACAGAATCAGCACCGCTGTATATCTCAATGCTGTCTGCGGAAACTGTCTTTACTGTGTAGCTTCCGCCGTCCTTGAAGGAGGATTCGGAAGCAGACTTTCCGTCTTTATCAAAAATACCTGTGATCAATGTGTTTTCAGGGAGCTTAATTACGGATTCCTTGAAATCGTAGGTGTATTCGCCCTCTGAAGCAGTCTTTCCGTCAGGATCAAGAACAGTTACCTTTACCTTGACAGGTGTTTTTTCAGTAGTAGGTGTAATGGTCGGAGCATCAGCAGCAGATGCGTAGAATTCACCGTAAGAAATACGGTTTCGGTACTGATACTCAGGATAGCCGTCGCCGTCAGCGTCGAATACGACCCTGTATTTTACATACAGGTATTGAGGATCCCACGAATTCACAGTGAAGTTTTCTGCCTTGAGTGGTGTCAGAGTTCCTGCTTCAAGATCGTATGTGAAGTGCTCGTCCCATTCGTTTTCACTCTTGTAGAAATCAATTCCCGTCATGACGATATCCACTCTGGGATCATCGCAGTCCAACAGGTCTTTCAGAGCCATTGTCTGTCCTACGATCGCATTGGATTTTTTGATCGAGAATTCGGGATTTACAGGCAGATTTATTTCGTCGCTTATGACAGTAAGCGTATTTGTTGCTGCAACACGAATAAAGCCGTCAGAATATGTCAGCATATTCGATGATTTTTCGCCGTTGATGTAGAAGTCGATATTTTCTGCGAATACATCGCCGATCTCTGTCAGATTCTCGGGAATGGTGATCTCGACTGCGGCGCCGTTCTGTACGCCTTTCATGAAGTAATTGAGCTGAGCTCCGCGTACCATGCCGATACCGTCTTCGGTATCATAGCCGTAAATACCTGCGATCTTTTCAGCATCGGGTTCATAGGTCGGTTTGATATCGAATGTGAAGCCCTCGTTATAGCCGTTTGTGTAGATCTCCACACTTTCAGCCCATTTGAGGAAGTTGTCACCCTCCTTGACCTCTGTCGGGAAGTTCATATATATCTTGTCGATAGTCTGTGCATCGTGATCGGTCTTTGCAGGATAGGTATAGCTGATCGTATATGCACCTGTATACTTCTGATCGCTGTAATCATAGTCCTCTTTAGCTCTGCCGTTTACAGTCGTGCTTATACCGCTTTCCGTGCCGACAGTCATGCTGTAGAACGTATCAATGCTTGAAACTTCACAGAATTCGTTCGGTGCGACTGTGATCTCAATGCTGTACGGAGAGTTATAAACTACGGCTTCGTCAGCCTTGACCTCGCTGTCGAATCTGAACCACTTGACACCCGTGATATGATAGGGTGCATTTTTCGGTACCGTTGGTGATGTGAAATCAAGATTTTCTCCAATTATAGGTGGATTTATACCGTTTATCTCAAATGAGTCAATATCCTCCACGACACGTAAGGTCTTGGAAATCTCACCGCCGTTCTTATCCTTGACAGTGACTGTAGTTTCACCGTGCTCACCTGAGAATATAAAGTATCCGTTGGGATTCAGTGAGCCTATCTTCGGATTGGTATTTGTATACTCTGTGAAATCATAGCCTACAGTTGCATTCAGCGGCGTTACGTTGAATATCTGCAAGCCTGCATCTGTATACATACCTGTTGAGCCGATCTGTGTGCTATCGTACTTTCCGCTGCGGATATCTGACAGCTTGATCTTCTGTGTTGCTTCTCCGCGGATATCGACAGATTCTGCCTCTACCTCATAAAGCACCTTCCTGTGGGTGTCGGATTTCGGTGACTGTCTCCAGAACACCTTGCCCTTTGAAGTCGTTACCTGTACCTGTACGTCGACCTCATGTCCTTTCAGCTTCTTGAGGTCTGTGTCTTCGTCGTAGAAGTCATTGGGGTACAGTGCTATCGGCTGTTCCTTGGGATCAGTGAAATTCAGATCTGTGAATGTCTTTTCCCTGCCGTTTGCAAAGTATGTGACAGTTGTTATGGATTCTCCCTCGTCAAGCTTTAAGCCAAGACGATCAATAATGCTCAGTTCCTTATCATCTGTGCTCCTCAGTCGTCTTTGACTAAAGACCAGCTTTGCAGGGTGATCGTATGTTGCATACTTCATATCACCGTCATATTCACGATACGGAATTACTCTCAGCTCTCCTGCGGGATCGATTACCTTTACAATGTGTGATTCGAAGGTCTGCTTCTTGTCGTAAGCCATAGGCCAGCGCACATTCAGTGCTATTGCCTTTACCTGGATATACTTGCCTGACATATCACGCGGTATGTAGCAGGTATCGGTGTTGAATGCGAATACATTGTTGTTTCTCAGTGAAAGATTGCCTTCCCAGCGTGTCAGTTCACTTCTCCCATTGGTGGTCTCGGAGGAGTACAGGTGTATCTGCTCGGCAGTCCAGTTCACGTTGCCGACGCCCTTACGCTTAGGCAGACCGTTAGTGTCCATGTATTCGGCATCAGGTGAGTTGGGGTCAACTGTGTTGCAGTATTGGAACTGTGTTCCGTCAGGCTTCACATAGCTGTAATTCCAGTCATTAGGCTGGTGACGTGTCTTATCCTCAAGATCATATGTGTCTTTATTAGCAGGGTCTGCTGCCTTTTGCTCTGCTATGTGTTCTTCCATATATTTTTCGTATTCTTCTTGCTTTTCAAACTCGGTATGCTTATCCAGACCGTCGTCAAAGACATTATCGGTTCCTGCAAGCAGTCTCACAGGTTTTCCGTCCGCTGTGACCTCCCACCACTGGTAGTATATATCGAAGACCTGTACGTCGCCCTCAAAGTCGGTCATACCTGTCTTAGCGTTGACGAGATTGATCTGTGCGTAGTCACCTGCGCTGATAGCATTGTTTGCCTTAGAAGCTGCTTTCTTCTTCAGCCATGTTTTCGTCTCCGCTTCTGTTGCGTCATCAGCAAGAGGCGGAACATCGGGTGCTGTATCCTTGTCATATGCGTTGTATGACCACTGTGCAGGGGTAAAGTCCAGCTCATTGTATACTCTGGAGCCCTCATGCTGTTCAGTACTGCTATAGCAGCGGAACAGGATAGATGTGGTGGTTTTTGCTGTATCAAGCTCCTGTCCCCATTTCCAGTTGTTATGACTATCGACATTATTTCGATTGTTGGAAGCTTTCAGACCAGAGCCATATGAGACAGGTGCCACGCCTGCATTGATACGCTCCTCAACTTCAAGTACGATACGGTACATCTCACCCGGCTGATAGCCTTTCCAGTCAATATCGGTACGTGTATTGCGGATACGCTCTTCAACGTCCACCAGCGGTATCTTGCATTTCAGCGGATCGTCTGTGCCTGCGCCGTAGCGGACGGTTATCAGCGGATCATCTACACCGTATGCTGTATTCGGGTTTGCAGGGAGATTCTCTCGTGTAAGCGGATCTACCTTGTAGACATTGTATGTGAAATACTTCATATTGGTGCGGATATTCTTTCTGCCCTCATAAAGCACACCTGTTGCCGTGTATCCTTTAACTCCGCCGCTGACGAAAGCTCTCCAGTTGCCATCGCTTATAGCCATGCTGTCATATTGATAGATTGTTTGACCACTCGTGTTATTTCTTAAATATGCAACAGTATCACCGTAGCCCATGTTTACCAGCGACTTGCCCTTGTGGTCAAGAGGTTCAGGGTAATACCAGACCTCGGAATTTGCCAACCAGCTTCCATAGACGTCCATTTGTGCCTGCTCCGAGCCTGTACCGCTGTGGTGGAAGTTAGGCTTGATCGAATAGTTGCCTGCGTTAAGTCCGTCGATCTCGTAGTTGAAGTAGTTCTCCATCTGACGGTAAGGCGCACGGATATTGTCCTTATCATCTTGGTAGAGCTCTTGTGAGTCATGGCCTGTGCCGCCGTAATGAGCAAGCTGCATGGAGAATGAGGAATTGGTCTGCGCCTTATTGGGGAATACATTCAGGTATGACTTGGTGCGCAGCTCTGTATCGCCGCAGAACAGACGATAGTGGAAAAGCCCGTTATAGCTTTCCTCGTCGTCGTCCAACAGAACCAGACAGCCGTCTGTGTTATCCTCTATCTGTATTCTTCCGTCACGGATAAGATCGGCACCGAATGAATCAACGCCGAGGTTCACCGAGCCCGATGTGCCGGGAAATGTGCGGAAATGCTCTCCGTCGGGGTGGTCGTATCCGTAGTCCCCTTCTTCCAGCTTTGCCATGTTTACCAGATCATAATTACAGTGGAAGGTTCCGCCGCGGACCTGTACATTGGCAGTATTGACAGGGATAGGCACGATCTCATTGCCTTCTTTGTCTTTCACTGTGCCGTCTGCTTCTATCGTTCCGTCTGCCAGATCGTAATGGTTCTGGTAGAAAAGCTGATCTGCGCCGTAGTGCTCGTCATAGGTGATCTTGACATCTGTCGGCTTGATCCTGTTGTTCTCGGGATCGCGGACATACATGACAGCAGGCACCGTTGCCTCATCGATACCGTGGTACATATTGAAGACGTTTGCACCGCTGTTTGCTTCAAAATCGCCGTCATAGATATAGGCTCTTCCGCCTTCCTCTTTGGTCTTATCGTAAGTCCAGCCGCCTTCGGCGTTTTTTCCCAATTTCAGATTGACCTCAATAACAGCATTTCTTGTGTTGGGCGTGCTGCCGTATCCGATATAGTGACCGCCGTAGGAAGCAAAGGTACTTGTACCTGCTACACGGACAACTGTACCCTTGATATTGTTGGAGATAGGCTCTTTGTCCTTAGACCCGCACAAATTATCAATGTTTTTAAACAGCGAGAAGCCGCTGTTTACAATGCCCATGATGCCTTGCTTATTGACGACCTGATTGACGATCTCGTTCTGAGCCTTGGCAACTCGGGTATTTGTGTCGTTCTTTGCCTTGCCGTCCTCGGTGGCTTTGTTTTCGCCCTCAGGAGTACCCGAAGCGCCTTTGGCGATATTTTTGTCCTTATCAGAAGCCTTTTCGTTTACGGTCTTATTTCTGCCGCCGATTTCCTGAGTCGGAGTCTTTTTCTGCTCCTCGGATTCTGACTTGGGTGAAGCTGTGGCTTTACCGGTATTGAGATTGGCTACATCATCAAGCACGTCCCGATATGCCGCATCGGCAGTCGAGATACCTGTGGCATACTTTGCGATATTTTCGCCGAATTCGACTGCCATTCCCACACACTCCATAGCAGCTTCCAATGTGAAATTGTATTCGGTTTTACGTATCATCTTACTGCCGCCTGCTTCAAAGGTGCCGCCGTAGACGATGAGATTTCCGTTATTTACATGGAACAGGTCACGGTGGTCGTACCAGTACATATCAAAGTCATGGTGCTGTACCCAGCCTGCATAGAAGCCGATCTTGCCCGTGCCTTTTCCTCGCCATTCCGAGGAATCAATGATAGTCAGTGTGGCACCGTTCTCAATCTCAAAGGCAGTCAGACGGTGTGGCTCGATGGAGCGTTCCTGACCTGTGGACTGCATATTCTTGTCATGGTTTATATTGCCTGCATACGTTATCTCGAGCTTGTGACCATTCAGATCAAGCACCTTGTTTTTGGTGATCTTGACAGGCTCCCACATATCACGGTTATCCCACCACTTTGAGCTTGAAAAATTATAAGCACTGCTGATATGACCTGACGAACCAGCCCAAGCGTTTTCATAGGGGCCTACGATAATATCTGTATTGAGAGCGATATAGGTGTCAATATCGTCCGTGGATTCAAGATAGGTACGGATATCATTGGCTGCTCCCTTGCTGTTGGGCTCAATTGTTGTGGCGTGTCTCCACGGGCATTCGCTGTAGCGGGTCGCCCAGTCCGACTGTTTTACCGCGTATGAAATGATCTTGTCCTGACCCAGCAGCCTCATGACGTCATCAGGAGACTGAACTTTGTTACGCTCTGCATAGCCAAAGTCGATAGTCAGGTCGGTGTCGTCTTTGGGTACGATTCCGTACTCGAAAACCGCCGCCGCAGGAAGCGAAAACCACGGCAGATACGACGGGATAAGCGATACTGTCAAAAAAGCTGATAGTATCAAGGATATTACTCGTTTGTTTTTTTTGCTCATTGATCTTTACCTCGCCTTCATATAAATTCTTTCTTAGCATTTCATTCTTTTGATGATCCCATTCGTTCCTTGTCACTGACAACCACCCCGAGCCGTGAAGCCTTTGCGACGAGGGATATCCGCGAGTGGATACCCGTTCTCCGCATAAGCTCGTCAAGATGTGCCTTGACCGTACTTTGGCTTATGTACATCTTTTCGCCTATCTCACGGTTGGAAAGCCCGTCTATCATAAGACGGAGCAGATTGCGCTGCTGAGGAGTCAGTTCATTTGCAGGGAGATCTCCGAGCATGACAGAGGGTGCGTCCTCGGGATATACCGATTCTCCTGCCATTGTTCTGTCCATGACATCTGTCAGCGGCAGATCATCACAGGTCTTGAACCAGAAGCTCTCTATCCCCGCAGCCTTTGCCTTGTTCAGAAACGCGGTATCGACCATTGAGGTCGCAAGAATGATCTTTGTCTGCGGATATTTCTTTTTAAGCTGCTCTGATGCCGTCAGACCGTCGATGCCCCTTTCCATCATCACGTCCATGATAATGAGATCTGGCGGTTGATGCTCCTCACACCAGAGCATCACGTCCTTTGCGTAGGGCAGTGCCGCTTCGATGCGATAATTCTTCATGGGCTTGACCAGCATTTCCATGAATCCGCGGGATATCAGCTCATCGTCCACGATTATGAGCCTGTACATTTTCTTCAATTCTGCATCACCTGCCATATCATCATTTTTCAGCTCCTTTCATAACAGCACGGGATATCAAATGCTCATGCTAAGATATTTTATTATATCATGAAAATACTATGCTTGTCACTCCCCCAACTGGCTATTTTTTTTAAAAAAGGCACTCAAATGCGGAATTTTTTTGCATAGAGTGCCTTTTTTATTGATTATTTGGGGATATAAACCGTCAGCAGGAATACAGGCTCGCTTTTGACAGCTATCGAAGCTCCTATTTCCTCTGCGGCTTTTCTCAGATACCACAGACCGCCTGTTTCGCTTATGGGCTCCTCGGGCGGTTTGCCGTTATTGGTAAATTCCGCAATATACTGGGAATCTGTTTCGGTTATGGTCACATTGAGTCTGTCGCCGTCGGCATGGCGCACGGTATTTGCCGCACACTGCTCCACAGCCTGTGCAATGACATCACGGACAGGGCGCTCCTCGGGAAGCTTTCCCTCGATCTGTACTGTGACGCCGATACGCTTAGCATTGCGCAGCGCATCGTCAAGTACATCTGTGCGGTGTCCGCGCTGCTGTGACTCAACAAGCTGAAAGAAATTGTTATATTCCAGAAGATGCAGCAGCTCTTCCTCTTTGACAGCTTCGGGATGATCTAAATAATGCTTGCCGCAGAGCAGTACACTGTTCATATGATTATGAACGGCAGTACGCGCCTTTATGACCTCTCTTGCTGTGATAAGACTGCGTTCATAAGCAGCAACAGCCTTCATATGATACTGCACCTCTTTCAGATGCCTGTTCCTTGCAGTGAGTTCATCGGTTATATTGCAGACCTCTGTCATTTTCTCTGCAAAGATCTGCTCATAATGCAGCTCACGCCCCTTCTCATACATTTTCATGGGCTTTTTCGTAAACATCCATGCCGTGCCGTCCTGCATACGCAGCAGATAGCCGCGCCCGTGCATCGTGCCGTTCTCTGTGACCTTTTCCCAGAACGCAAGAGAATCGAAAAGATGCTTATTTGTCAGACGTTTGGAAAGCTCATTGATCTTTAGGTTGGATAGGAGTACCGTACCATCCATATCACTGATACATACACCCACAGGCAACCAGTCAATAGCTTCTTTTACTGCATTCACCGTCAGATGCATCCCCGAATATCTGATACGCGACCTGATCTGCAAAAATACCATGATACCTGCCAGAATATCCCATGCAGCAAAAACGAGCCACGGAAGCGAGAAGATGCGATCAGGCAGACTGCCCGGAACAAGCACCTCTCCGGGATCCAGATTTTTATAAGCCTGTGCAGTAAACAGCATCAGCCATATGACGATCAAGCTGATGATAAAAAGCAAAGCTGCACTGAAAATACTCTTGCGCTTTTCATGTACTGAATGGAGCAGTACCGCCAATTGCAATATTACCAGAACGAGTGCCGCAGTATATATCATCATACCCGGTATAGAAGGAAAAACCTTGAGCATTGGCGTCATTTATCATCACCGCCTATCTGTACACGGATAACAGTCTGTCCGTCGTCGCAGCTGCACGACACAGGCAGCGGCAGCTCAGGCAGTTCGGGAGCCTGCGCTGCATCAGTCAGAAGCAGCATTTCATTCTCTGTCAGGTGCATCCATAATTCGCTGATCCTTCCGCAGAGTACTTCTGCCGCAGCCTCAAAGCAGTCATATATGGCTGTTGCAGCCTCCCACGAATAGTCCTTTGATACCGTAATACGCGCATCTGTTTCAACGCCGCAATAGTTCAGGAACCGAAGTGACTCTTTCAGTGCGACTGTCAGTTCATACGGAGTTATGCTGCCATGATCTGCATTCAGCATGACAAAATTAGCCTTGCGCTTTACATATGCCATTATGAAAAGTACAAAAGCTATATCCCGACGATAAGAAGGCATGTCAGGCTGTACAAATTTCAGGGCAGCTTCGATACGCTTCTGTGCATCATAAACGGCACTTGCCGCATCATCATACAGACGGTTCTGCTCCTCGATGGCGGCTTTCTCTTCAAGAAGCTCGTTCTCATGCTCGATAAGTTCATTTTCCATTGAAAGAATATCATTTGCGTCTTCGAGTTCTTCGTTCAGACGGTGCAGCTCACTTTCATCAGAAGCAAAAAATGCATATCCTCCATGAAGCTCCATACCTGAGAGCCTTGTGTCCTGTTCTGTATAAACATAATCGCCGACTGCCTGACGCATCTGATCTTTATCTGCATGAACAGGTATCGTAGTCTGATAAACAGGCTTTACATCATAATCAGTGATACAAACGGGCAGTTCAAGCTGTGAAAAGAATGAATCGTAATTTATATTATGCGGCAGCAGTCTGTTACGGATACAGTATTCCTGCACACCGATCATGCAGAAAATCATGATCTCCGCCATTTTAAAGGGCTCAGGCAGATCAGCTGCTACAAGTATCTTATTAATTGTGGTCAGCATCGGTACCAGCAGTATACACAGAAATGGACTTATCGCTTTTCTCCAGTCCTGCATTTTGTGTGAGCTACTGATGAGATGCACAATACTCGCTGCGAGCATTAAGCCTGCCCAGATATATGCGGCGTAAAACAGTATGCCGTGGGTATATGTACCGCTTTTTCCGATAAACTTCTCCATATCAATATCAGGATTCGGCTTGAATGCAAGATGATGCAGATCATTTGTCAGTATGCCGAATATCAGTATCAGTCCGAGAAACAGCGGATAACGCTTAATCCTGCTGTGCTGTATAGGACGATCACCGAAATAATAGCTGCTCATCAGAAAGAGTGTGGGTACAAGAATGATTGGAACATAATATAGATACCAGCAATGACGATCTATGGGGATTGACCACTGCACTATGCGATAGCAGACCGTCTGTACTAACAGAAAAAATAACATCAATAGTCCCGAAGCTATCATATAGTTTTTTGCGGGAGAAGGCAGCAGTCTGCGGCGGACAGACTGCACAAAGTGCAGTATCAGACCGCAGTAGGTCATCTTGTAGGTGCAGAACATCAATGTGCTGATAAAACAATTGTCGTAATCGGCTACGATACTATCTACGACCTGACATAAGCCGCCCAGCAGCAGGCAACAGAAAAACAACAGGGCTCGTTTGACATGAATATGCATCTGTTTTCTCCCTTAGTTTGAATTGTGAAACGGCAGCGGCAAAGCTGCCAATATTGTTAATAGTATAACACAGAATACAGACAAGTGCAATATCTGTAAATCAAATATAATGCCAAAGTTTCACTTATCAATTTTTACCATTCTAATCTCTTGAGATAATTAATTTTAATAAAGCTTATCAGGACGCGTACATCGATTTTTTTCTTAAAAAGTTTAGTTGTTTCCTGTTAGGAACTGTACTTGAAACTTTACTTCTTTTTTCTCAATGTATCAAGTCTTATACTGTACTCACATGAAAGACACTCATTGTGGTAGTATGCATGCTCATTTAGTCATTAACTCCGTCAGCTACCTCAACGGTCAGATGATAACAACCGGATATGAAGAAATGTATTTCTTCAATGAATATGTTTCTGAAGTTACTGGTCAGAAGTGTACTTTCGAGTTCGATAACAAAGCATTGTATTAAACGCTTATAATCCCCTCAATTATGCTTAAAACAGAAAGCCTCAATACATACATTATCAAACAGCTATACTTATGTATATTATGGTCTCCCCGCAAGGGGAGATCGGCTGCTTGATGATGTTTACGGTCAACGGAAATGCCAATATCATGTTAGGAAAAAGCTCTGCGAGCAATTGACAAATTATTACATGTGCGGTATAATACAAGTGTCATCTTATAATTTTTTTAATTATGTCTATACCGAAAAGACAACAGGCATGAATACAACACATTGATATTTGTATCAACGAGTAAAAAACAAATTATTTTTGGGAGAGTGAAAGAATGAAAATACGTAAAATACTGGTAATGGCACTTGCACTGACTTTTGTTAACGGAGTAACTGCTCCATTTGCTGCTGAAATGCCTTGTCATTCGTTTGCGGCTAATGTTGAAGATACAGATGACATCGGCAAGCTCGGTGATAATGTGACATGGTCTCTCAACGATGAGGGAACCCTGACTATCAGCGGAAAAGGTACTATATCTGATTATAATGATGGAGATACCCCATTTGCCGATAATAGTCAGATAAAGAAAGTAATAATCGAAGAAGGAATAACACATATAGGCAATTATGTATTTTCTTCATGTCATAATATACAGTCAATAGAATTGCCTGGATCATTGACTGGTATAGGTGAATATGTATTTGAAAACTGTACTTCACTT
>JAEEGJ010003168.1_pt1 | contig 66391 bp, 61 predicted proteins | sample 8958761 | NCBI WGS metagenome assembly JAEEGJ01 (sample SAMN16246546, study PRJNA631951) | gut metagenome | biome: gut microbiome; feature: rumen; material: RS-attached | host: Bos | place: Iran: Karaj | collected 2018-10 | reverse complement strand
AAAGATCCGTTGCTATACATGGACTGCTCTTGCTGGGCATCTACTACACGATACTATATCGACGGGAAATCATTAAATGTTCCGTTGAAGACTTTTTCCGAAGCTAACACAGATTTACTGGCCGAACAGGTTAAAGTATATAGCAAGTCGATAGATTACACGGCTTTTGATAGAAGCATAACCCTTTTTGTAAAAGCTAATCAACACAGGCTTTCATATCTGAGAGACGAAGCCTTTAGTTTTGTTCGCAAAGCCGCAGAAAAATTCAAAGAGGAAAACATTGTAATATCATTTTCCGGTGGAAAAGATTCTACCGTAACGGCAGATGTTGTAACAAAAGCGTTGAGTAATCCCAGCTTGGTTCACATTTTTGGTAATACTACGCTAGAATTCCCCGCTACCATTGAGTATGCGTACAGATTCAGGGCTACCCATCCGCTGGCAATCTTTATGATTGCTAAGAACGAGGAACAGGACTTCTACGATGTATGTGAAGACATTGGTCCCCCTGCGCGAATGATGCGTTGGTGTTGCTCCATGTTTAAAACTGGCCCAATAACTAGAGTTATTAGTAGCATGTACCGGAGTCAACAGATCCTGACCTTCTATGGAATTCGGAAATCTGAATCAGTCAGCCGAAGCAAGTATAATCGAATTGAGGACAACGCTGAGTCAGTCAAAATCCAGCAGCAGACTGTTGCCTCCCCCATTTTCTTCTGGAAAGATATTGATATCTGGCTTTACATTTTGGCCGAGAAGATTGACTTTAACTCCGCTTACCGGCTGGGATATGATCGTGTTGGTTGTTGGTGCTGCCCAAACAATAACCTGAGAGCACAATTCCTTTCAAAAATATATATGCCAGAACAGTCAAAAAAGTGGAGAGAGTTTCTTATTGCTTTTGCGAAACAGATTGGCAAGCCAGATCCAGAAGTTTATGTAGATAGCGGAAAGTGGAAAGCCCGTCAAGGTGGAAATGGCCTTGCATCTGCCGGGGACGTAAAGATTCGATTTACCAACTGTACGACGGAAGATCATGCCAAAATATATCGCCTTGTTAGGCCTTTTGATGAGGAGCTTGTCGGAATGTTTGTTCCGTTTGGGAAAGCTGCTCCAGAGCTTGGGAAAAAACTCTTGCGAGAAACTATTATCTTGGATGTCCGTACAAATGTTCCGATACTATCAATCCAACCTTTCAACCAAGACGGATACGATTATGCTGTCAAGGTTAGAACAATGAATGTTGCGGACCATGATGATTTGCAACGAATGGTTGGATACCAAATCAAAAAATATAATGCTTGCAGAAAATGCCTTAAGTGCGAATCTATTTGTCGGCAAGGCGCAATTTCAATAGTTGGGGATACTTATTTTATCGATCCCGGGAAATGCGTCCATTGCAAAATGTGTATGACTGCGAAATACCTTGATGGCGGATGCATGATGGACAAGTATTTGCGAACAAAGTAAACGTTTGGAGGTCACGGCGATGCCGATGAAATTTAGAGCTCATGACACGTTCTTTATCAGAAAAGGATGGCTTAGTAAGGGCATGCGATATGTTGCAAAAAAGCCCGATGTGTTCATTTCGCACGACGAGAATCCGATGGATGTCCTTGGGATCGGAGCAAATATGGTTAAGGCGCTTAGGTATTGGCTTCAGACAGTTGGCCTTACGGAGGAGCCGAATAAAGGGAAGCGGACGCAGAGCTTTACTGACCTCGGAAAGCTGATCTATGAGCACGATACTTATATTGAGGAACTCGGAACGCTCTATCTTCTACAGTATTGCCTTGCTTCGCAGAAAGAAGAAGCGACGGCTTGGTATTTCTTCTTTAACGAGTTCTCTATGTCGGAATTCTCGCGGGAAGATTTTGTGACTGCGCTTCAAAAGTACATCAAGATGGAAGACACAGAGACGGAGTACGCCATTAGGTCTCTTAATGATGACTTCCAGTGCATCATTAATACCTATCTTCCGCGCTATAAGTCAAACCCGGATCGGGTGAATCCGGAAAACAACATAGATTGTCCCTTTGGCGAACTCGGACTGGTCGATATTCTTAACAAGCGAAAAAAGACTTACAAGAAGAGTATCCCGGCAAGCGATACTCTCAATCCCTATGTTGTCCTGGCTGTTATCGTAAAAAATGCGAATGGCAGAAACGAGATTAGTCTTAATGAACTTTTAACTGCTCCATGCAATATCGGCAAGGTGTTCAATCTCGACTCTATTACCATGCTTGATGCTCTGTACCGTATTGAACGGCTGGGCCTTATCAAGATAAACAGAACAGCGGGGCTTGATGTGATTACCATTCATACCGAGTTGGACTTCTTAGGCTGCGTAGAACGATTTTATTCTTCTATCGATGAGCAGAGTCAGGAGGTACAAAATGCGTGATATGATTTCTGTTGCCTCGGGATTCCAGTACTCTGTTAACATCGGGTACGACCTCGGAAGTGATGAAAAACTAAGAAACTTTATACCGACCAAGTCTGCACTGAGCCTTCTTGAAGAAATATTACTCAGTGTTAACCCTGCTTCGGCCGACCGGGCGAGAGTGCTGATCGGAGCATATGGTAAAGGCAAGTCTCATATTGTGCTTTCTATTCTTTCAATGCTCCTAAAACGTGATTTGGCACTGTTCGAAAAGATGATGCCGAAGATACAAGAGAATCCGAGGCTTTATCAGCTTGTGCAAAACTATTACGAGAGCGATACCAAAATTCTTCCCGTCGTAATTAGCGGTAGCAATACGAGCCTCACGCAAGCATTCTTGCTTTCCCTCCAGAGAACACTTTCTGAGCATGACATTATATCGGCTATGCCGGAAACTAACTATCATGCTGCGACTAACGTGATTCGTCGCTGGGAGAAAGAATTTCCGGAGACATTTACTAGGTTCCAGGAAGCTATTGATGAACCGGTCAGTATTTTGATCGAACGTCTCGAAAGCTATGATGTAGGCGCATATGAGACCTTTGAACGAATCTATCCGACGTTGACTGCCGGAAGTGTGTTTAATCCATTCCTTGGCTTCGATGTTGTAGAACTCTATGAAAGTGTTGCAAAGAGCCTCAAACCGATGGGCTATACGGGTCTTTATGTGGTTTACGATGAGTTCAGCAAATTCTTAGAGGCTAACATAGTCGATGCTTCAGTAAGTGACACGAAGATGCTGCAGGATTTTGCTGAGAAGTGCTGTCGGAGTGGAGCGCTACAACTTCATCTGATGCTCATTTCCCATAAGGAGATAAGTAACTACATCGACAAACTTCCTAAGGAAAAAACAGATGGCTGGCGAGGAGTATCCGAGCGCTTCAAGCATATCCACTTGAACAATAACTTTACCCAGACCTACGAGGTCATTTCCTCTGTCATCCAACATAAGGACCCTCTTTGGAGCACTTTCTGCAATGCGCATGCTCTGGACTTTGAAGCACTCTTTACGCGTTACCGGAGGCATCAGATGTTTACTGATGCTCAGGGAGAAATTGAGACGGCAATAAAAGGATGCTTCCCGCTTCACCCGGTCTCGACTTTTATACTCCCAAGGCTGTCTGAACGCGTTGCGCAGAACGAGCGAACGCTCTTTACCTTCCTGTCTGCGGAAGGAACCGCCACGCTTGACTCGTTCCTCGATGTCTATGAGAACGATTTTACTCTGGTGACGCCGGATCAGATTTATGATTACTTTGAGCCATTGTTCAAGAAGGAAGTTTATGCTGGAGGAATCCATGATACTTTTGTTTTGACGAGTGCCATTCTTAATCAGATTCCGGAAGGGACCCTCGGAAGCAAGATTGTCAAGACAATATCTTTGATTTACATTCTCGAACAGTATGAAAGGCTCAGTCCAACCAAAGAACAGATTATCGGAATATACTCTGGAAGTTACGATGTCGACGAGATCGAGCAAGCAATTACCGATCTGATCGAGAAAGAGTTTGTTGTATATATCAAGCGGAGTAATGATTATCTGCGCCTAAAGCAGACGTCGGGCGTCGATATTCACCAGAAAATTCACGATCAGATAGAAGCTCAAGCTGGCAGAGTCACTGCAAAAGGCGTGCTTAACGCTGCTAACTTTGACAACTATATGTATCCATCGCGATACAATGACGAACGTGGGATGACGAGGTTTTTCTGCTTCCAGTTTATCGATGGGAGCGAGATAACTGATGATGTTGATTGGAATATAAAGAGCGAGAGTATTCCGTCAGATGGCGTCATTTACGGGATCATACCTGATAGTGAAAACCAGGTTAAAGAAATCTCTGACATCGTTAAGGAAACTAGCAAGGGTTTTGATCGCTTCATCTTTGTGTTGCCTAAACACTTCCGAGAGATCGATGGGGTGATTCGAGAATATGCCGCGGTAAAACAACTTCGGGACCAGACCACTGACGATCCGGTTCTGTTCGATGAATATGAAGTTGTGTTCGAGGACTTGCAGGAAGTCATCAATGGATTCATCAGTTCGTATACACATCCGGAAAGCTATCGCTCAGTCTATTATCATGACGGAGAGATAATAAGCGTGCGTCGGAAATCCGGCTTGACAGAAGTGATGTCTCAGATTTGTGATAGAGTATTTGGACTGACTCCCGTTATTAACAATGAATCTGTCAACAAAAATGAGATAACCAGCATTGCTGCAAATAGCCGAAATAAGATTATTAGTGCGCTTCTTCGAAATGAGCTTGAACCTAACCTCGGGCTTTCCGGCACAGGACAAGAAGTGTCCATTATGCGTAGTACGTTGCTTCGGACAGGCATCTGGAACGAGGAAGGAGGCATCTCTCAACTCAATCTGCAGCCAGAGGACGCAGCAATGCGGAATATGCTTGAGACGATAGAGAACTTTGTGCTTGAGACTCGTCAGAATGGGCGGATTAGTTTCTCGGAGCTATACAATAGACTGACTTCGCCGGACTACCACATTGGCCTTCGTAATGGACTGATCCCGATCTATGTAGCCGTAGTCATGCACAACTATCGGCCCCAGGTCGTGATTAGTGATCGTTTTGGATCGGTACCGACGAACCTAGATGTGTTGGTTCAGATTAACAGCGAGCCGAGTAATTTCTCAATTGAGTACCTCGATTGGAATCCAGAAAAAGAAGATTACATTGCACGGCTAGCTTTGGCATTCGACGACTACGTCATTGATGCAGAGAAGGCTGGAAGCTCTTATGATTACGTCGCTAACGCTATGCGACGGTGGTATATGGCGCTTCCTAAGTTTTCGAAAGAGTGTAAGATTCGTCCGAATGGCATTAAAATCGGAAAACGCCAGCAAGAGATGATGAAGGTTCTCAGAGCAAATGCAAGTGGATCGGATTTGTTATTTAAAAAGCTGCCGACCACTTTTGCCTACGAGGACTTTACAGCAGATGTAGCTGGCGATGTCATCGGCGCGAAGACACTTTTTGACGGACTTCTTAGCGAGCTCAAAATGCATTTGATAGAAGAGACTAAGCTCCGGTTCCTTCCCAGGGAGGACAAGGAATCCGGCAAAAATGCCACTTTAACAGCAGTAGTCAAGGAATGGTGTGAGTCCTTAGATCCAAAGAGTTTTGAGCAGCTTTTCCCTGACGGAACAGAACGGTTTTTGCAGCACCTTAGGAACGCAACTAACGACGAGGATTTTTTCATTACAAGACTTGCTAAGCTCGCGACAGGACTTCGAATTGAAGACTGGGATGGGCGGACAGAAAAGGTATTTTTCGAAGCCCTTGTGAAATACATGCAGACGGCGAGAGAATTTCATGACACGACAGTTGCAGAGACCATAAACGAAACCTCTAGTTATCAGGTTACCTTTGCTGATGAAGACGGAAAGAATACCGTTAGGCGCTTTGATAAGGTTGAAGTCACATCCAGAGGAAAACTACTGTTTAATCAAATCACTGCATCGCTTGACGCTATGGGCCACTCGATCTCGGAACAAGAGAAACGCCAGATTCTAATGGAAGTTCTTAAAAAGCTATGTTGAGATGAAGGCTTGGAACAAGAGAAAACAAGAGGTTTATTATGGGTGAGGTTAAGTTCTTACTAGATATTAATTGTTACAGCGAGAATACTCACGACCTCATTGGATGTGAGGTTTACGTTCAATCTATGCAGCCCGCACACGAGGAGATCGATGTAGGTGAGATTACTCTGGCACTGGAAGAGAGCTTTTGGGAATGTTTATGTGATTTTGAGAAAACAGCTCAACAAGCCTTCGACAAAGGTATAATAACCAGAACTGATCAAAATGAACTATTTAAAGTATTTGGTAATTTCCATTTTTCCTGTGCGATGGATGACAAGCCGATAAACATCGATTTTGGAATTGATCCAAATAAATATATGTATTCACGCTTAGTTAAGTACTTAGAGATTGACTCTTCAAATCAGTTAATACAAGGGGATTGACAAAATGGCGTATTTCGATAATGCAGCAACTACATATCCAAAGCCAGATGTGGTCTATTCCTTTATGGACAGTTTCTACCGCAACTATGGTGGAAGTGCAGGCCGAGGTGGATATGCTTTGGCGAACACAGCTAAAGGTATTATTGATGAGACGAGGACGCTCATTCAAGAACTATTACATTGTTCAGCAAAGCAAGTAGTGTTCACTCCAACGGCGACAATTGCACTTAACATGATTATTCAAGGGGTAATCGCTGGAGGAGCAAAAAACATATATATTAGCCCATTTGAGCACAATGCCGTTACCCGCGTTCTTTACAATTATGAACGGCGTGGGCAAATCACGGTTACGGAGCTTGCTGTCTCGCAATCTCTTGAATATGATTTGACGCGAATACGCTATCAATTTGATGCGACTAAACCTGACTTTGTAATTGTTAGCCATGCCAGCAATGTTATTGGACTTGTTGCGCCAATTGAAGCTATCTTTGAGTTGGCCAAAGAATACAACGCTATAACGCTTGCTGACATGGCACAAACGGCTGGACTAATCGAGATAAATGCAGGGCTTGAGACAATTGACTTTGCTGTTTTCGCTGGCCATAAAACACTCTTTGGGCCAACCGGTATTTCAGGCTTTGTTATGAAACCGACGATTAACCTCCCATCCATATTGTTCGGCGGGACTGGTTATGACTCAGCAAATCAGGGTATGCCAAATGCCATTCCCGAAAAGTATGAAATGGGAACAATTAACATTGCTGGAGTTGCAGGCTTAAATGCAGCACTAAAATGGATAAAAGAAATGTCCGTGGAGAGATTATTTTTCGAGGAGGAGAAACGACGGAAAAGGTTATTGCAGATTCTTTCTAGTTATGACTTTCTTACTGTGATAGGTAATAACGAAGGTTGTAAATACGTTGGTATTGTTTCTTGTTTACTCGATGCTATAAGTAGCGATAGCGCCGGTGCTATCTTTGCAGAGCGAGGTATTTCTGTCAGAACGGGGCTGCATTGTGCGCCGAAAGCCCATCAGTTTCTTGGGACTTTTCCTTCAGGGACAATCCGCTTGAGTGTAAATGCGCTCACAAGTGAAAAGGACTTTGAAGAACTGAAGAATGCCCTTGATGATATAGAGGAGAATTTGTAAAGGTGGTTTAATATGAGCTTCCAGGACATTGACTTAAAACCAGAGTATAGATCACGGCTTGACAATGTGATTCGAGATTTCTATAATCCCGTCCTTAAACAGGCGGTTTCATATAAGAGAGCTGTTGGCTTCTTTTCATCTTCATCCCTTCTATCCCTCACGGCAGGCATCTGCGGTCTAATTGAAAACGGCGGTTCTATTCAAATGATTGCCTCTCCTCGTCTTTCGCCTGAAGATGTTGATGCTATCAATGATGGAATTCGTCGCCGTGACGAAGTAATCAAGGAGGCATTACTTCGTGAACTCCGAGAACCTAAGGGGAAGTTTGAAGAAGCACGGTTGAATTTACTTAGTAACCTTATTGCAGCGGGAAGGTTAGAGATAAAAATAGCGTTCCTTGAAGACGAAAATACTATCGGCATGTTTCATGAAAAACTCGGATTAATGTATGATAGTGATGGGAATATTATTGCGTTTTCTGGTTCTATGAACGAAAGTGCCAACGCATTTACACAGAATTACGAGGCAATTGATGTATTTCCTTCCTGGACCCAAGATGCAGACCGCGTATATATGAAGCAATCTGCCTTTAATGCGATGTGGGAAGATTATGAGCCGAGCATAAGGGTTATTGATTTTCCAGATGTTAAGGAGGAGATTCTTCGCCGATACAGAGTGAATAATCGTATCGATACCGGACTCGATGATAACCCTACCATGGAAGAAGTATTGCCTGTTGATGAACCAGCTGCATCAGCGGGCCCAATGATTCCCCCTTATGTTCATATGCGTCAATATCAGATGGATGCGATTGCTGAGTGGGCCAATAGAGGCTATGTTGGGATCTTCGACATGGCAACGGGTACTGGAAAGACATATACAGCACTGGCTGCAATATCTAGGCTATATACAGATATGCAACAAACTCTTGCAGTGATAATTATTTGTCCGTATCAACACTTGGTCGAACAATGGAAAGAAGATATCATTGCGTTCGGAATGAAACCGATAGTATGCTACTCTGCCTCTTCACAGCGAAATTGGCGGGACCGGCTGAAAACTGCTGTTGCAAGCTTTAATCTAGGTGTACAGAAACATTTCTGCATGGTTTCAACAAATGCTACGTTTGCCATTGATTATGTGCAAGATTTGATGGCAAAACTTCGTGGCAATGTTGTATTGGTTGTAGACGAGGCGCACAACTTTGGCGCTGAAAAACTGAGTAAAACGCTTCTGCCGCATTTTCCGTATCGCCTGGCTCTTTCTGCAACGATTGATCGTCATGGAGACCCCGAGGGGACAAAAAAGCTGTACGATTACTTTGGCGATAAATGTATAGAGTATACACTTAAAGCGGCTATCGACAACGATATGTTGACCCCGTATTATTATCATCCGGTTCCTGTGTCGCTCAACGAGAATGAACTGGGCAATTATCTTGACCTAACATCAAAAATACGAAAAAACATACACCTCGATAAAGATGGAAATGTCAAGTTAAGCGAATATGCGAAGATGCTACTAATAAAGCGAGCGCGAATAGTAGCGGGCGCTTCAGACAAAATTATGGCACTACGACGTTTGATGAAAGATTATGTGAATGAAAATCAGATACTTGTATATTGTGGTGCAACGACAATGCATGATGTTGATTACGAGGAGAATAAACCTCCTGTTGAAGAAGCGCGTCAGATAGACATTGTGTCTGCTATGCTAGGCAATGATCTACAAATGCGAGTAACAAAGTTCACTTCAGCGGAAAACGCAGAGGAGCGAGAACGGATAAAGGCTGATTTCGCGGAGGGCACCCATCTTCAAGCGCTGGTTGCTATCCGCTGCTTGGATGAAGGCGTTAATATCCCCAGTATACGGACTGCGTTTATTCTTGCTAGTAGTACAAATCCAAAGGAGTATGTGCAACGAAGAGGAAGAGTTCTAAGAAAATATTTGGGCAAAAGATGCGCTGTAATTTTTGATTTTATTACTTTGCCAATTCCGCTTGATGAAGTACGAAACTATGATTCGGATGTGATAGAAAGTGTTAAGTCGTTGGCTAAACGTGAAATTATCCGAATGAAAGATTTTGCGGCAATTGCAGAGAATCCGTTTGATTCTGATTCACTTATATCTGCAATTCAAAGAAGCTATAACATAGATGGCGATATTATCACTGAGGAGGTTGAAGAATATGACTAGTGACCTGGATGTTCAGGAGAAGCGGCTAAACGCAATGAAGTACAAGATTCTCAAAGCTGAACAAGAAAACCTTAAAACACGAGAGAAAACCACGGAGCAGATGGTAGAAACAATTCGCCGCATCATTACAGATGAAGCTAAAAAGAATTACTGAGGTGATAAGACATGCTGATTAAGTCGTTACGCATGGAGAACTTTCGACAGTTCCGGGGAACAACAAAGGTGGATTTCTCCTGTGACCCGGAGAAAAATGTCACCATCATCCTTGGTGATAATACATTCGGCAAAACTACTCTTTTGCAGGCATTCAACTGGTGCTTTTATGGGAAAGTTAACTTTGACCAACGCCCGGATTTTCTCCTCAATTATGAGCTTGCCGCAGAAATGCGAAGTGGCGAGCAGAAAGTCGTAGAGGTAGAAATCACTGTTCTACACAATGGCATAGAGTACTTTATCACGCGAACTCAAAGGTATAACTGTTCAAACGGTAATGTCAGGGGCGAGAGTGTTCCGGTTATTAAGGTATCGTATAAACAAGGAGATGGCCAAACCGAGTCTGTAAAAGCCTCCCAAGTTGAGAAAGTAATCAATAACATTCTTCCGGAAGATTTATCCTCTTACTTCTTCTTTGATACGGAGCGTGTCAGTTCGATTAGCTCGAGAAAAGATGTTGCCGAGGCGGTTAAAGGGCTTTTAGGCTTGTCGATTATGGATGCTGCAATAAAGCATCTTGGAGACCGTACAAAGAAGACGACGGTAATTGGAAAACTGTACGGAAGTATGGACTTAGACGGAGACACAAAAGCTCAAGAAGCTCTTAATCGTATGCAAACAGCAGAAGCAAAACGGTCTGCGCTTGCAGAGCAATTGGGAGATTGCGAATCTCAGATTAATCAGTATGATGCCCGCAAAGAACAGCTTGACGCCATTTTGCGAGATAACCAAACCACAGCTTCCATGCAGAAAAAGAAAGATGACCTGGAACGCAGGATCTCCACAGAACGTAAAGCGCTTGATGATGCAACAACGGCTTATTTCCGGGAGTTTAGCGCAGGATCTCTCGCGTTTTTTGCACAGCCCCTTCTAGCTACAGCAAGCGCTTTTCTCAAAGAGGTCAAGGTTGATGATAAGGGGATACGTGATTTGACAAAGCCCACTATCATGGAACTCATTAAACGTGGCCGTTGTATCTGTGGGCAGGAAATCAAAGAGGGAAATGACGCATATCAACACTTGATGGCTGAACTGGCATATGTGCCACCTGAATCTATTGGAAATACCGTGCGACACTATAGGGAAAAACTCAATAGTTTTTCTCGACCCGCCGGACGCACATATGACAGTCTTGATGAACGCTATAAGGCCATCCTTCGCTCAAAAGGCCGCATCCAAGATTGGGAAGATGAGCTACAAACAATTCGAGATCAAATTTCCGGCAAGGAAAACATGCGTCAATACGAATCTGAATTAGCTGATATTAGAATACGTCTTCGCGATCTCCATTCAAAAAAAGACCGTTTGAATCGAGAAGACGGCGCTCAGAAAAATGATATTGAGCGGTATAAGAAAATTTACGATTCTCTTACGGCAGTATCTGAGAAAAACCGGCAAGCGATGGAAATTATTGCCTATGCCGAGAGAGTTCGCGAATGGCTTACAGAAACTTATAAAGAGAAAGAGTTCAATATCCGTGAGGATTTGGAAACGAAAGTCAATGAAATATTTGAAAAAATGTATCACGGTCATAGGCGTGTTGCGATTGACACCAAGTATCATGTGGAGTTGCTGACTACTATCTCTGATAAGGAAATTGCCGCTGGCGAATCCGAAGGTTCTAACCGAGTTAAGAACTTTGCGTTTATTGCGGGCCTTGTTGCATTAGCAAAGGGAAAAATCGTCACTGATCGCTCAGAAAACGGCATTAATCTTTCCTCAGAGCCATATCCTCTTGTGATGGATGCTCCTTTTTCAAATGCTGATGAAACACATACAGCTAATATCTCCAAGGTTCTGCCGGAGATTGCTGAGCAAGTTATTATGTTTGTTATGCAGAAAGACTGGAACTATGCGGAACCAGTCATGAATGAACGGGTTGGACAGAGGTATCATTTAGTGAAGATCAGTGAAACCTTAACCCGTCTTAACTAAGGAGGCGGCAACATGTTTGAGAACGATTATACGATAAATGGCAAACATGCTACATATCTGAAGTTTCTTGCAAAGAAAAACGCGCGGGATGATAAAAGCCCCGATAATCCGACGGCTGCAAGGTTGTTTGAAAGATATATTGATGTTTATATGAATGCAGCAGTTTTTGGGTTACTCTATAGTCGCACAGCAAAACGCGACACCTCTTCTGATGATCGCGCTCGTGTTTATGCGGATGCTTTTGCAAATGAACGAGATAACTGCGTTTTCCTCTATCGCATGGTTATGCTTCTTGACAAAAAAACGGAGCTTTCACCCGAGGAGCGAATCAACAGAGCCTTCCGCTATGACACGCAACCTGAAAAAGCCGATGAATTTCATAAGAATATGGAACTGTTTCATGACTATGTTCGTGGAGGAATCGAAGTAATGTATGAGCAGTTTACGGATGGTTGCCAAACAAGCGATGACTATCTTAACAAGACATACGAGGTAATGACAACATTCAAAAAAGAACTTGAAGGTATTTCTTATGCGGATGAACTCGCACAGTTAATCAGATAGAGAGCCAGTAGCAAATACCAAAAAGCGAGGAGGTGGCAATGTGTCAAGCCAAGATTGGGAAGCAGAAACATTCTATACATATGCGATGGAACTGTTCTCCAGTGCTGGACATGTTGCCACCTCCAAGCCGGAATTCATTAACCATTCACCAGAACGGTTCGCGTATTTTGACAACAAGCACAATGTCTCGTTGACCCGCGAGCAACGAGACATGTTTAGAGAGTATAACAATATATCTCGTCTGTTTTCTGCAAATGGATGTGTCTTTTTTTCAATTAATCTGCTGTCAAATAGATTGCATCGCAGCCAAGTAGCACATAACATTCATACGACAATACATCCTCTTGTTGGATCATCCGCTTCGATCTGTTTGTTTCGTTGTGATAATGACGTTATGCTTTCATTTGTAGGGTTTGGATTGCAATGTCTGCTCTCGGATTGGTATCCAACAATTGATGACTATGATCGGCTTCTTCATCGACTCGACATTGCAAATATGTCGATATCGAGCGGTCGTGAATACTTTATTGACATGGTGTATATGTTGGCAAGAGGTTATTATTTATCAACCAAACCAATGCCCAATGCAATAATCCCAATTAATTATTTCTCCGCTGCTGGAATTGATGGAATTGACAAAGAAACCCTCAACGATTATCTTGAGCGTGCTTTGACTGAACCGCAACACAAATATGATTGTGATTATGTTGATTACGATGAGTCATATAATACTTCGACGGAAAGCATAAGTGAGGAACTTGACCTTATGCTCCTTGAAATGGATGATGAAGAGGATGACAATCCATTTGGAGAAGAACTAGATCCAGAAGAGGAAGACGATGAGGATGAGTTTTATGATGATTCGTCCGATTCCGTAGAAAAAGACCAATATGAGTTTGAAAATGTTGATCAGGAAATCTTCCGGGATCCTACGAAAATGGTTAAGTGGCTAAACAGCCAGTAATTCAGCAGAACCACGCAGTAATTGTTTCTGTTTCTATATGGGAATAGAAGACAAAAAGCAATTATCGTCAGCATTAGGTTAGGAGCATATTATGGATTCTATGCAGGATGCAAACAGATCGCTATCCGGGAGGAACGCTCTTCTAGGTGATCGGGTACTGATTTCAAAGGAAGTTGAGAAGAGCTGCGGGGTATTCATAGATATTCACTCGGAATTGCCCTTAGTGATAAGTTATGGGGAAATTAGAGTACTAAACAGCAATTCGGAAGATGATACGGATGTCATAGGTAGGGGAGGGTTGTGCTTTTTTATCGATGGGGGCTATTCATTTGGAGAAAGCAAATGGAAAAAAAGGATTTCAAGCATTAGTATGTGGCTTGGCCATGATCAGCCCGAGATTACATTTTTCGAGTTGCCTTTTTTTGAATATAAACGTTTCTACAGACAGAGTGGGCAAAGATCTTATACCCTACATGATGTAGAAAGAGAAGTGAGAGACTTTTTCTCCGTTTGGTCAAGAAGTAAAGAAAAGCTTGAACTTCGCGGAGACGAAAAAGAATTAACGCTCTTCATCTATTGTGAGAAGCAAATTGGCCCCATTCTGGAGATAAAGCTTCAAACAAAGAAAGACTATTACGCTGTAGCGGCATGGGTTATTCTTTTAGCGGCTAATAAGTATATTCGGGATGATGACCAGGCACGAATATTTGAGGAGTATTGGCCGTCATGCAGATATTATTATAAGCCGTATAAACCTACTCCCACAAAAGATGAATCGGAAGCACAGCTTGTAAATGAAAAAGAGCAGATCTTATCCACAACATACGAAGCAGATCTCTTAATGCGAGAGCACCAAAGCCCATTGCCATTTAGTCGTTTGTTGTTGCAGAATTGTATATACTATTACTCCGAAGATGGAAAGCCGTATTGTATTTGCGATATTAATATCGTTAATGTTCAATATGGAGATGGTTCCTTGCAATTTGATTGTTTTAGTAGAAATATTGAAGAACAGTTATCTTTGAATCGTGACTTTACATATGCCCCTTTTCTTTGTGTAACAAGTGGGAATGAGACAAAACTATCTACCATTTCACGTTTAGGTAAACCTTTTGACAGTTATTCCGAAAAACATATCAGAAAAGCAGAGTGTGTTAATGCTCCATATAACGACGAATACCCAATTGTGTTGGAGTGTCGGCTAAGCAAACGGGCGGGCAAATATCCACCACATTTTGAAGCAATTGTCTTTAAAACGCACATTGCCAAATCTATTTGCGATAAAGAAGGGAGTTTATTGTTACAGAAAGCATGGAACCATATGGCTTTGGAATGGAAATATGGAGAAGAGGACAACAAGCAAGATGAGTAGCAGACATTACGATTACTTAAAGCAGGATCTTCTCTTCTGATAGTATTTTCTTAGGATGATTACTTCAAGGGGGACTACCTTGAACCGGGCCTCGGTTCACCGTGAAGACATAGTTTCCTCTTGGCGGAACATAAGTAATGAAAACTTCACATCCGTAGCTTAAAGAAGCTTGTCTAGCATGTTTGGAGTGACTCACACGTTAAGATGTAAAGATTAGAAGTTGCGCTGCCGTTTTGCCGGTAGCGCAACTCTTTCTTGACGAGTCCCGCGTTTTCTAAGTCGTGTATGGCGCGTTTGACAGTGCTGCGGGAAAGGGAAAGGTCGCTGGCAATCGTGTTGAGTCCTGGCCAAGCGGTGTTATCTTTTCCCCGTCTCTCGTAGAGGTAGAGGTATACCAGCTTCGCTCGATGTGGCAGATCCAATTGATATAAAAAATTCAGATTTCCCATATAATTTCCTTCTATCATGTAGTTTCGCTTGTGAGGGAGCATCATGCCCCAGTTGGCGCTGCGGGTCGCAGTGCCGAGTGGAAGCTCTTGTTGCGTATGGGGGCGTGTGCCTGAGCCTGGCCTCCGAAGGAAGATGCCCCTGGCATCGTTGTGGCAAGCTGCTTAGGCGGGTATTTTGCTATGATTGCAGCCTGCAGCTCTGCCCTGCTGGCATAAGCAATCTCACGATTTCCGTGCTCCTGAACGGCAAAGAAGTGCTCCTTGTCAAAGGAGATTCCCCATTTGAAGAACAGTTTCAACCGTACCTTCATAGGATGAAAGCCCGTCTTCATGACAACAAACTGTCCCTTCGGCATTGACTTCAGCTCGTCCGGCGTCATGAGCTGGCGCTCCATCATCTGCAAGGATTCGGATGGACTGTCCTTGCCACGACTGACAGAGCCGGACATCACGGTGCGGCTTCCCATTGCCTTAGCCAGAACTTCGGCGGAGGAGCTGTTCGGGGCAAATCCGCCAAAGATTGTAAGCTGGGTGTTGTCCACGATGATCTCTGCTCCTTCTTTGCCATAGTTTTTTTCCAACTGTGCAAAGGATTGGATGATGGGGACGATCTGCAAACGCCTGGAGCGGGAGGCAGAAAACATCATTTCTGCGGATTCGATCTTGGGCAAGGTGCCAAACTCATCGCAGAAGAAAACGCAGCGGTTCTTCAGCTTCCCACCCTGCTCGTCAGCAACGGAGAGAATTTCGCGGTAGAGCTGTTGTATAATCAGCGAGATCATAAAGAACATAGTGGGGTCTTCCTCCGGCATGATGACAAAGATTGCGGACTTCTCATTGCAAAACCGTTCGGCGTCAATCTCCGTATCGAAGCATAGGAGCTGCTCCAATTCTGAGTTCAGGAACGCATTCAGACGAGACAAAGCGGTGGACATGACAGAATTCATCGCCTGCTCCGAGGTATTCAAAGCAGCGCCGGCGAACCATTTTGCTTTGTGATCGTCTGGCAACAGGGCCATCAGCATCTGGAACTGATTGCGGCCTTTGGCGTTTGCGGGCGCCAGCAATTCCTGGATCACTTTGAAGACAGAAACGATGTGACGCTCCTCCGGCTCACAGAATTCCGCAATCAGAAGGATCGTAGCGGTTAACAAGCCCTCCGCGGCATCATAGAAGTATGCGTTTTGGCCGTAGTCCGCACTGCCGGAACCGGCAAGGATGATTGTCTTTGCAATGATCTTAGCATACTTTTCCGCTTTGGCCTTGTAGACAAGCTGCGTCGGATTGTCCAGGTACAGATCCATATACTTGTTGACAAGATGCAGAAGGTTGTTGCCGTTGGAGCGGGTAGGATTGCGAAGATCAATCACAGAGATGTGGTATCCGTAGTCCTTGGCAATGGTTCCGTAGTTTCTCATGATGTCTCCTTTCGTATCAGTGGAGAGAAAAGACATCCCAGATGCACAGGCATACTCGATGCAGGGATAGAGCCAGTATGCCGTCTTGCCAACGCCTGCGGCGCCGATCATGAGCGCATGGACGTCGCCGGTGTCGATCATTGCTGTGGTGTTTTGCCTGCCAGTACAGCCGACGACGATGCCCTGGGGGAGCGGTTTGTTCGTTCCGGTAATGACGGGCACCTTTCCCGCTGCGGCATCTTTACGCCACTGCTCCGGGGTGAACGGGATGTGCCGATAGGTCTTTCGGATCTCGCTTTTGGTGGCCCACCGCGCTGTGCCATGCTGTCCGTCGCCTACCGTCTTGGATTTGATATGGTTGAGGTTGTACATATGTGTGATCAAAGGGATGGCGGTCAGCAGACCGAACATCCCGATTGCCACGAGAATCAGGAACGCAAGTTTTTCCATGCTTACTCCTTCCTTGCATAGATTAAGTCCTCGTTCCAGTCCTTGTGGGCTGGGATGAGGACTTCTGATTTGACTCCGCGAAGAAATAATCTGTCCGAGATTCTCTGCACGGCAGTTTGCCCCGGCTCGTCGCTGTCGAAGCAGATGCAGACGTTTTTGATGTTGGGATTGTCCTGGAGCATTTGAAACAACACCTTGTCGGAGACGGAGCAGGCCGCGGCATAGCTTTGCTGCCGCCAGCCGTCCTGGTGCAGTGTTATGAAGGACAACATATCGATGGGAGCCTCGAAGAGATACAAGGCCTCTCCAATGCCGTGCCAATGGAAACTGTATTCTGGCTGGCTCCCAGCGACATTGCATTTGTAGGTCCCTTCTTTTGCTGTGCTTCGCTTGTGCGCATGGCGGGGAACGCCGTCCTTGTCATAGCCAACGAACACGACGTTGTGGTGCTTGGCCGACTCGAAGATCATACGTTTGTGAACAAATGCGTAGACGATCTCCCGGTCAATTTTACGCTGATTGACGAGGTAAGCGAAGACGCGTTTGAAACTCTCGCAGGCGGGCGGCAGCACAAACGGTTCCTGCATCTGATGCGGATGCTCCGGCAAGGGCTCGCCGTTGAATCGGAGCAGATATTCTACCGCGTCGATGTAGCTCTTTCCAAGGAACTTGCGAACAAAACCAACGGCGTCCCCGCCGACTTGCTCGTACTGATGATACCAAAGATTGCGCCGGATGGTGACCTTCTGCCCCTGGCATAGCCATTCATATTCTGAACCAGATGGTTTGAGTACCTCTCCCTGAGCGCGAAGCAACTCTACAAGATTAGTCCGCTGGGCGATTTCCTTTTGCTCCGGTGAGAAATAATATAACTCTGACATGGCGATTCCTTTCTGTGTTATCCGTGTTTCAAGCCGTGGGCCTGTCGCTTTTCCTCAATCTTTTGTAATAGCTTTCGCTCCGCTTTCATCAGTTTTAGGTTTCGGTTCTGCTCCTGCTCCCGTTCATCGAAGGTCCGGGCAAGCTGTTGGAGCAGGCGAAGCGCACCAAGAGAACAGCCCCAGATACGCCCCGTGTGATAACTGTGCAGGAGCTGGGCAGCGTATTGATTACCATGACCGGCAGAAGCCTCCAGCCAATAGAGCGCGAGCCGGATGTCTTGTTCGACTTCATGGCCGAACAGATAGAGCTTCCCAAGCATGCACTCTGCATAGTCGCTGCCGTTCTCTGCGGCCAGTTGGAAGAGCCTAATGGTATCCGTTATGCTCTTGTGGGCTTCGTCTGTCAGATAAATCTTTGCGGCAAGAGCGGCGGCATAGGGATTTTTCCCTTGTGCCGCCGCTTCCAGATACCGCAGGGCCGCATTGATATCCCGCGGAAGATGTTCTCCGTGGTAGAGCAGTTTGCCGTACTGATATTGTGCAGGGGCAAATTCTTCCTGTGCCGAGAAGAACAGCCGTTCCAGTGCAGCGGGGATATCCTGCGGCAGAAGGCGTCCGTCCAGATACGCTTTTCCGAGGGTGTATGCGGCGTAGCGGTTGCCCTGCCGGTATGATGCTTCCAGCAATTCCATCGCATGGACGGAGTCTTGGGCAACAAGCTCTCCGCGAAGGAGCGTTTTGCCGAGCAGGTATTGGGCCCATTCGTTCTCTTGCTCTGCGGCCTTGCCGAGCCAAAAGACTGCGTCCTCTATGCTTTGCTCAACATCCGTTCCGAGCAGAAGGAGCTTGCCGAGGCGGTATTGCGCGATAGACAAGCCCTCTTCTGCGGCGGCGGTCAGCATTGCAACGGCTCTGTCCGGATCATATTCTTCGGAGTCCCGGTTCAGCAATTCCTTTGCGGCTTGGTATAGCTTGAAGGCGTAGCTGTTGAAATCAATGGCGTCTCTGTGCTGATACAGAGCGACGAATGGCTCAGACTTCGATGGTAGTTCCGTTGAATCCGCAGACGGTTGATAGTTTTCTTGCCGTGGCTCCTGTGAAATAACACCTTGAGTCGGAGGGAAAACATCGTCCTCGCGCTCCTTCGGCATTGACTCCGTGAGAGCCAATTCATCCGGCTCGATGGGTTCTTCTACAGAAAACCGGTGCAGGGAAAGGTTCAGCGCTTCTTGGATGACGGCGTTTTTGATGCTTTTGAACTCCTTGTTTTCTGACAAAGGTATACGCTCCGGCATCGTATCGGTATAGGTTCGAAGGATTTCTTCGCGCTGTTCATACCACAAATCATAGAGCCTGGAGATCCGACTGTCAGCGGCAAGTTCGTCAACGATGGCGTCCACCAGCCCTTTGTCATCTGCTTTCAAGTAGCCGTAAACCTTTTTTCCGGACGTGTCCGCAAGCCTTTGTGCCAACAGCAAGAGCATGTTCTCTACCTCTAGGTTGTCGTAGACACCGTGGTTGATCTGCGAAATAATCTCCGCAATCTGGGCTCTGCTCTGCACACGAAGCGCATCCCGATGCTCTGTCTGCGCAACGTAGAGGCTGTGCAGATCCTGCGCGAAGATATCCTTTGCGAAAGAAGCACGCAGTTTTTCCACACCGTCTTTGGAAAGAAAACCTTCCGCGGGATCAGTTGAATAGACGATAAGATGGACGTGCGGGTGATAGGACTCGTTGTGGAAAGCCGCAAACCATTTCAGATTTCGCATAGGAATGTGGAACGCATCCGAAAAGTTTTGCGTCTGGGAGCGGAGCATATCCCGCCAGCGTTTGCCCTGATCATAGCCAAGACGCTCTGCGTCTTCTCTTCGAATGGAGACTATTGCAGTCCACACATTTCCATTGTGGTGGTTCAACTCAGCGGAAACCTTGGAGAGCTGCACGGGAACGCTATCGTCGGTGAACAGTCCATGCGAACCAAACCGCTCCGCTCTGGGACGGGTTGCGATGTAGTCTGCGTAGGTTTTGACATTCATGCACTGATCCGCGTGATCTTCTATCGTTCTGGAAATGAAATCGGAGGCGAACCCAACGGTTTTGTTCTTCAGATAGTCTTCGTATTCAAAGGCCTTTTTGCTGTCCGGGAAGTCTTTGATCAGCCGTCGAATCAGGTCTGTCTGTTTTTGAGTTGCAGGAAGCAGCCGCTGACTTTTGTCGATTCGTTCAACACCTTCCCGCTTGGCAATGTACTCCGCATAACCGCCCAGCCTCATCTTTCTGGTGGGCTTGACAAACTTGAACTTGGTTATCAGCCGCGCCATAATTTATCCCCGCTGCCATTTGACAGCCTCCTCCATGGAGAGAGCGCCGTTCAGTTTTTTGACTTCTTTGATGCATTCGCCGCGCAGACGGGCCAAGGTAATATCATCCACGTCAGAAATGCTTGCCAGAAGATTCACCATCATCGCCATCTCAACAGCGAGCTTGAAGAGCAGACGGCTGACGCGATTGTCGCTCTCTGCAACGATACTTTTCATGTTAGACAGGAAGGTGTTGGGCAATAGGGATTGACTATCCGATGCGGAAAGATAAGCCAGATAGAAGCGCACAGCTTTCTCGATGAATTCAGTTCGGCTTCTGCAGCCATCCTCGCGGTAGACCTGTTCCAGTTGCTCCATGGTTTCCGGGTGCAGATACACCGCGATTTTGTGTTTGGTTTTATTCATAAGCGTAATCTCCCTCCAAAAGGGGCATGACTCCATAAAAACGTGGGGAAACACTGGGAAAACTGGACTTTTGACTCCAAAACGCATTCTGGGCTGCTGATTTGACTCCACTTTTCAGAAACGATGGAAAGCCCGAAATCCCTTGTGCCGTCGGCGTTGCCGGCGGCGGTGGAAAAGCCTGGAGTCCCGAAGTGACTCCAGGCTTTTCTCCTGCTTGCGAATCGACCCGCCCACAGCTCCTGGAAACAGGATTCTGAAGGCGGGCCGGTTCGCATTCAAAGACCCCGCAAATCCGCTCGTTATGATGCCTGGGGTCCTCACTCTTCTTCGGCGTGAAAAGCCCACAAATCGGCACAACGGGCCTCACAGCGGGGGATTCTGCGCGGTCACATGGCGAGCTCGTTCTCCGGAGCGGTCTCCTCAGGATCGGGCTGGGAATCCTCTTCGGAAGCGGCCTGCTCGTCGGCGTCGGGGCCGGTATCATTCCCGGCCTGCTCCGTTTCGGCGGGATCCGCTTTGGCGGATTCCGCCGCCTGGAGGTCGTAACGTTCGTTCTGCTCCCGGTCCAGCTCGGCCTCGATGAGGCCAAGGAAGAACTGGCGCTGGGTCATGTTGTTGCGGGCCAGGTACTCCTTGATCCTCTGGAACAGATCCTCCGGAACCTGGAACGCAACAGTTCTGGTATTTGCCATTGTGCTTGCCTCCTGTAATTGATATTTGGGATGGAGCTCGTTGTCCAAAGCCTGGGCAACGAATTCCGCCATGGTCATGCCGTGGGCTTCGATATACTCACGCACCTGCGCGTGGAGCCCTGCGTCGATCTTGACTGTAATGCCTTTGGTTTCATTCGTCATTGTGCTCTTGCCTCCTGTCGTGCAAATAGAATCTGACTGCGATTTCAACGACAGCCTCCACGGAGAGCTCCATGGAGGCCGCACAGAACAATACCGCAGGAACATACTCTGCGGGGATCGTGATTTCGCTGCTCATGTCAGCCCTCCTCTTCATCAGGTTCACTGGCCGACTCCCGTTCCCACTCGATCTCGATGTGACCGCAACGCTGGCAGCGCAGGACATGGACCGTGCAGTGTTTCACCGTTTCGATCTCTTCGTAGAAGCAGGGATCAAGCTCGTTGACGCCGTCAGGCCGGATTGTCACTCCATCCGGAAACTGACACCGTTTTTCGTTGTCACTGCTCACCGGCAGGCACCTCCTCCGTCTGGACGGGAGACGGCTTGCCGCGCTTGGGCTTCGGCACCACCGGCTCCGGGCTGCCGTCGTTGCGCATGGAGATGAAGTTCTGTACCTGCGACGGAACGTGCCGCTGAAAGAGCTGGGTGAGAGCGGCCTGCAGTTCTCCTTCCAAGGTCAGGTTTTTCAACCCGAGGTAGAGATTCAAGGCGCTGATTTTTTCTTCGTCAAAGGAGACGTGGATCGTCGTTGTTTTCACAGCAACTCCTCCTCAGATAACGCCTGCAGCTCCTGGCCGCTCCAAGCTTCCTCGTCGATGGTCGTGCCGACCATGTTCAGCGTAGCGGAGCCCGCATCCCGCAGGAGCATGCCCTTGATCAGGCAGTTCTGAAGGCTGGCGTTTTCCGTCTCGCTGTCCTGGAGCACCGCCCCAGAGAGATCACTGTGGGTCATGACAGCGCCGGTCAGATCGCAATGGTCGAAAACAGCGTTCCGGAAAACAGCTTCCTCTGCTGTCATGTCACGGCAGCCGCAGCCGATGAAGGTACAGCCTTTCATGGACGTAAAACAGAGAGAGGCGTCATGGAAAGTACAGGACTTGAATACGGCTCCGTCGAAGACAGCGCTGTTAAGTTCCATGCCGGAGAAGTCTACCCCGAGGAATTCGCAGTTGCTGAAGTTGGCCTGTTCGCCGCCAGCGTCGTACAGCCACAGCAGATGCTTCGCGCAGGCGACTTTAAGATCCTCGTCGAGGAGCACCCGGAGCTCCTGATCACGCCGGGGCAGATGCTCCTGGGAGATGGTCAGCAGAAGGTCGTCGCCGTCAACCTCCATGTCTTCCACTTCGGAGCGGTTGCCGAGCATCTCCAGGAACAGTTCGTCATTGAATGACTGGTGGGCGGATTCCCCGCCCAGGGCTTCCAGCGAGAGCTTGTACGGCTCCGGCAGACCGACAGTCACGGCTTTCTGGATGCACTTGTCGACCAGGTCTGCCATCTCTTTGCCGTAGTCCTGGAGTGCAGGGTACTGCTTCAGCATCAGAATCTGCTTGGCGTAGGGAACGTAGGCGCTGTACCGGGCGTAGTCGTAGCCTTCAGTGCAGACGAGAATGCCGTCATCCGAGCCCGAGCTCAAAATGAGGACGCCGTTGCGGACGCCTTCCGAGGGCGGAGCGGCATGGTGGAGATTGTAGTCGCGCAGGAAATCATGTTCCAGCATGAGGTTGTGCTGGAAGAAGCGGAATTCGCTTTCGCTCAGGGTGTGAACGTGATCCACCTGGCATGCCTCGAAGTGGACCTCCGGATCTTTCCGCTGCAGGGGAATTTTCAAAAGATAAGGCTGCATTTATGGTTCCTCCGTTTCTGTAGTGTCAGTAGGTGCCGGGGACTCCGGCACCTCGATGTAGGTAATGCCTGGGATCTTGAGCCAGTCGGTCCAGGAGCCGTTCGCGAGAACGGTTTTGACCACGCCGTATCGGGTTCCCATGGCCTCGATGACCTCGCCGTTGCCAATGTAGATCCCGATGTGACCTTCATGCCAGACGGCGAGGCCGGGAATCTCCGGGATAGTCTCAATGGAGCCTTTTTCGGGAGCGGCATAGTACATCCCGTTGGCGCCGTAGTCTGTGAAGCCGTTGGTGCCGTAGGAGATTTCATGCGTGTCGGGATCAAGCCAGCCGTAGGCCTTGATGAGCCCGCCGCAGTCCGCGGTCCGTCTGCCGATCCAGTGGCTGCGAATGAATTCTTCGTGTTCGCCAATATCGTCCGGATACTGCTCCAGCTTGGCGTTGAAGCGTTCCTCCGTCAGAATCAGGCCGTAGGTCCCCCAGACGTAGCCCCAGCCTGTCCGCTCCGCTTCCTTTGCGAACTCGACCAGATCCAGGTTGTTTTTCATGGAGAGATCCACGTAATTGGAAGTGTCGATGTAGACGGATCGGATGCCGTTCATCACATGGGTAAAATCTTCAACGTCTATCTCCGTACCGAACTCGGCATTGACGGCGGCAATGAGCTGGGAGTCCGTCTGGTTGGCGGCGAAGCAACTGACGAGCCTGGAAACAAAATCCTCCTCGCCCATGTGATCCGACAGGGCAAGGAGAAAGAGGACGTGGGCCTCCAGATAGCGGACGCCGAACCCGGCGTCCCGCATGGCGTTTTCGATCTCAATTCCCATGGCGTTGATCTGCTCCATCCGTGCCTGCTGCTCTGCTGACATCTGGGCCACGACCTGGTCCGCAAGGCTGCTGGTGTCAAAGCTGATGCCGCTGCTGAACAGCGCGGCAATGGCCAGAACTGGCGTCAGCAGGACGACGAGAATGACCAGGATCACTGTACCGGCTGTCTTACGGCCCTTCTCGCTGGAGAGGACGGCGGAAGCCACTTTCGCGGCAATGGCAGCGGCGCTCATTATGCGCCTCCCGCCGTGCCGAAGAGCGCGGCCTTGTGGTCCGGCGCGATGACCTGAAGCAGATAGCGCTCGTTGCCGCAGCGGTACAGGCAGGAGCCGCGCTCCGGGTACTTGATCAGCTCAAACTCGCTGGGCTCCACCTGAAGGGCGTCCATGAACTCCTTGGGATTGATCTGGCCGGGGTTGAAAAGGAAGTGATGCGTCGGGATCGAGAACAGCGGTTTCGTGTATTCCCGGATGGACGGGATCAGGAAATCCTCAATGTTCTGCGAGGCCATGATAATCGCCGAGTTCTTTTTACGCACGCGCTTGCAGGCATTGCGAATATATTCGATTGCGGTCAGATTTGTCAGGAACAGATAGAGCTCGTCGATGGACGCCGCCGTGCCGCCCTTCCCCAGAAGTTCGTTGCTCATGTAGGACAGGATGTTGAACAGCATGGCATCCTTCAGCCGTTTGTTGGTGTCCATGAGGCCCTTGACGCCGAAGCACAGGAACTGATCGTCCACAATATTGGTGTGGCCATTGAAGTACTTGCTCTCCGCGCCGACGCACATGGAGTGAATGCCCAGGCAGACCTCCCGCAGCAGCTTCTCCGTATACAAGTATTTTCTCTGCTTGTCGAAGGTGTTGTATTCTTCTTCGCAGAGCTTATAGAAGTCTGCCATGGTGGGATAGTCTCCCGGACGCTTCTCGCTGTAGTCGGTGCTGTCGGTGATCCCAAAGCGGGCGTACAGTTTCATGAGCAGGATTTCAATGGTGTCGATCTGGGCGTCGTTGAACTCCTTGTAGGCCCGGAAGAAGTCCTTGAGGAAGGCGACGTGCTGGGACAGGCGGGTCACACGCCGGAAAGCCTCCGGCGTTGTCGCGTCCACGTCTCCGCTGCCGTCGCTCCAGGCTTTGGGTTCCAGAGGGTTGATGATATACTCCCCCGACATGAAGTCGATGTAGCAGCCGCCGAGGGCGGCGGTCAGATCCTCGTACTCCGCTTCCGCGTCCAGCGTGATGATCCGTTTCCCGGCCTCCCGCAGGTTCGTCAGCAGAAGCTTCATGAGATAGCTCTTGCCCTGGCCGGAATTGCCCAGGATCAAAACATTGCTGTTGGTTTTGTCCTCGCTTCGCCGGTCGAAGTCGGCGAGAATGTTGGTGCCGAACTTGTCCCTGCCGATATAGATCCCGTGGGGATCCGTCTTGCCGGAAAAGTTGAACGGGTAGAGATTGGCCGCGGAGCTGCAGGGCAGCACGCGCTCGAACTGCGTCTCAAACTGATTGGCCCCCACGGGCAGAGCGGAGAGGAAGCCCTCCAGCTGCCGGAGGGTCAGCTTGTCCACGGTGATCTTGGACCGGGTCAGCTCCATGGAGACGTCCTGCTGCAGTTCCTTCAGGGCGTCCGGGCTGGAGGCCTTGAGCTCCATGAACACGGCGCAGTGCAGAAGCGGCTCCCTGTTTTTTCGCAGCTCCGCCAGCAGCTGGACCACGTCCTGGAGATTGCCCTCCGCTTGGATGGTTTCCGTTACGTCATTGCCGGAGGACATGAGCTTGTTGCGGCGGGCGGCGTTCTGAATAATCTTGCGCTGTTCGGCGGCGTCCACCAGCCGATGGTACATCCGCAGCGTGACGCCGGAGCGGTCGGCGAGCTGGGCCAGGATCGCCTGGGTCTCCGTGGTGGGCGGGTATTCCCGGATCACCCACGTACAGCGGTAGCTGTCACCCAGGATGTAATGGTCCGGCATGAACTTGATAACGCCCGGCGCGATCATGTCAAAGAATTCCTTGGTGCGGAAGACTTCCGCCTGCTCCGGGGTCATGACCTTGGGTTTTCGTTTCATGCGTCTTCCTCCTCCTGTTCCAGATACTGTTCTCCGTCTCCGTCCGGCATGGCGTCGCCGTTCATGCTGGCCTCGAAGTAGGTGGCCAGGAAACGCTTAATCTCGGCCTTCTTCATCCGGTGCGCCTCGAAGCCTTGCTCGGAGATGGTTTTCTCCACAGCGTTTGCCGCCGTGAAAACCTGCTCCGGCTTCATGTTTTTACAGCGAAGCGCAAACAGGAACTGCCGCGCCGTTGACATCTCGGCTTGGGCTCGGTCTAAGAAGTCCACGTCCTTCCGCAGCAGCTTCCGGACCTGGGGATTCTGCTCCTCCCGCAAGCGGTCCAGCAGAAAGGCCTTGTTGTCGTCAAAGCACTCCTGGGAGTCGGTGCAAACGATTTCGATCTCCGGGTGGGTGGAGAGGAGCATCATGAGATGGTGGATCTTGGTCTCGATGCTGGTATGGGAGAGAACGGAAATGTTGGTTGGGCTTACCAGATAGAATACGAGCTCTCCGTTTTTGGTGGAGAGCCCGTAGCGGGTAAAGGTTTTGATACCGAGCAGATCCTGAACGGAGCTGCCCTTTTTCTGGTTCTTCTGCACAGAGTCACCTCCAAAAGTAGATTTGCTGCGTGGAAATGAAATACCGCAGGGCCCAGCGGATATAGTCCAGGACCGTGACCTCGTCGTGGCGGATGGTCAGGAAGCCGAAGCAAAGGGTCAGAGCCGCGGGGAGCAGCCAGCCGAACTGTACCATGGCCACCACGGAGAGAAGCCCGGCGACGCACAGGATAATGAAGTCCCGCATGCTCCACAGCCAGAGGCTGACGGCGGCGCGAAGGTTCTGCGGATAGATGTAGTGGGTCATAACGCGAGATCCTCCGTTTCTTCCGGCTCAAACTGCACGGTGAAGTCGCTGTCGGCGATGTTGTCACAGTGCCGGGACAGAAACGCCGGGTCCCGTTCTGATCGCATGGTCAGATAGGCGACCTCTTCAGGGGTGGCCCTGACGGTCTCGCCCTCCCCGTAAAGATAGGTCTCCACGTGGACCGAAAGATCCTGCTCCCGGTCCAGTCTGTCCAGCAGGTCGGAGAACGCGGTCCAGTCCTCCAAGTCCTCTACGGACTCCGGGATCCCGAAGGTCAGGAATTCTGCCTCCGCATTTTCCGCTGAGACAGTGACAGCTGAAAAAAGCAATGCCATTTTGATTCCTCCTTACTTTGACACAATAGATTTGCCCATGTGAATGGCCATGGACGTGGTGTGAACGACAGACATCAGATGTGCATGAGCGCTGGTGTCCAGACCAAACTGCTGAGCGATTTTCGGCACCTCTTTTGCCGACAGCAGGATCCCGAGGCCCAGCAGCATGTCCTGCGGGAAGGTCAGCAGGCCCAGGAACAGCAGGGTCGTTTGCAGGAAGGCCGTCAGGCAGAGGGCAGCCACCTGTTTGCACCAGCTGTAGAAGCCGTCCGTATAGCCTCTTGGGACAGAGAACATATACAAACTGCCCACGGCGATCTGCGTCAGCAGAATGCCGCCGCGCTTGATGTTGGCAAAGAAAATCTTGACCACGCAGTAAGCGAAGGCAATCATGCCCAAAAGCAGAAGCAGGCCGGGAATGGTGTTGGTGCCCGGCACAAAGTGGGCCGCCAGCATGTCCATGCTGAGGTCCGACAGATTGCCGGCGGATGAGCCGAGCATGGATACTGTCAGGTCGTTGGAGAACGTGTTCTGCAGGGTGATGCAGAAGCGGTAGAGCTGGACCGGCACGACGCTGAACAGGGAGGCGGCAAAGAAGCCTTTGAGAATATTCAGCACACAGCTTTTGATATTTGCCCTGCCGCTCTGATACTCAATGGCCACGTCGAAGACCGCCACCACCGTGCCCGCAGCGAACAGAGCCCAGGCAAAGAGGGAAAACAGACGGATGAAGGCCTGGATCCAGGGCAGGTCAAAGATCTGTGCTCCCAGCTGGCCCATCATGGTGAAAAAGTCCGCGATGGCGTTATAGATGATTCCGTAGATCCAGTTCAGAAAGGTGTCGAAGATTGCAGTGGCAACCGCGTCGCCGATCCCGCCGAACAGGCTACCGATGGCGTCGCCGATCCCCTCTACCAGATCTACCAACCAGTCAAAAATAGGTCTCACCTCCTAAAGTGCGGGGCCGCCGCAGGTTTGGGCTGCGGCGGCCATGGGTGAAGGACGGCCCTGGCCTACAGGATCGTCCAGATATACAGCGGGGCGGTCAGGGTGAAGATCAGGCAGGCGAACAGGATCGCCGGCGCGGTGAAGTCGAACTGCCCGTGCTTGCGGTACTCGAAGTAGGACGTTCCCACTTTGACGAAGAACATGATCGCCAGGATCATGTCAATGACCGGGAAGACGACGTTATTGACGATCTGTTTGACCTGGGATTGCGCCGCGGTCCAGGTCTGCTCCACCGCCCCGGCCACGTTTCCGGAGGCGAAGGCCGTCATGCTGAAGGCTCCCAGAAGCAGGGCCGCGAGCATAACGGCAATGAGAACGCGAATGATTTTGTGTTTCATGAAATCCCTCCTTAGAATCCATAGAGAACAAAGCCGGTATCCGCCTCCACCTCATCCTGAGAGATGTCCTCCGGCTGAGCGAACATATCGCTGTATGTTCGGATCTGCTCGTCTGTCAGGCTCATGAGCCCGCCCTCGCCGTCATCGCCCACCAGGAACAGGTTGCCTGCGTAGACGGAACCGTAGACGCGGCGGTTGCCCTCCAACCCTTCCAGCTTCGCATCCTCGTTGCCGCAGATGATAGCGTTGTCGTCAAAGGGATAGGTAAACTCGATGTGCCCGCCGACCGCTTTCTGCAGGGCGGAGAGCTCATCCACCAGCTCCGATTCGTAAGGCCTCCGATGGGGCTCCAGCACCAGGACGCGGCAGAGCTTCTCGGGGACCTGAGCCAGTTCCGGATCGAAGTCCACCTTCTCGAAACCAACGCTGTCGCAGTAGTAGAAGCCTGCCTCATGGTCCTCAACAGGATCGCAGAGCTCCACCACGTCGGAGACGGAAAGGGAATGCCCCCGGTGGAGCCGGTGCCCCTCGGTGTTGAAGATTCTGTAGACGTCCTCCAGACTCTTGCCCTCGATCTCGCCGGTGAAAACCCGGTCATAGATAGCTGCATCGACAGGTCTGCCGCCACGATTATCAAAGTTGCGGTACTTCAGCCGGTCCTGATCCCGGTCACGGTTGATTTGGAAGATTCGGATCTTCATAGTGTCCGGGATCTGCGCCTGGGCCTCCTGGAGCATCCGGAAATCGTTGATCATGTCGTTGACCAGTACGGAGTGCGCATAACAGCAGTATTCACAAGAATGTCTGTCCCAGGTGATTCGCTGACTTTCGCCCCACGCCTTGTTCTGCTGCGAGAAGCGCCCGTCATGTTCCTTCTCATGAAGGGTAGCGGCAAGCACCCATGCCACCCGGTCCATTCCGTACTGACCGACGATGTCCTCGGCAATTCCAGGGCGAAGGTGCATACCATCGAAGCCGTCTCGGAGAGCAGCGTCAATTGCTCTGGCGCAGGCGATGTTCTCGCGGAAACTTGCTCGCCAGTCGTTAAGCTCGCCAAGCAGCTTGGCCTGCTCCACGTTTTTGCGGTAGAGAGGCTTAATTTCTGCCACAGCGAGCACCCCCTCTCCGGGTCAGAAGCTTCCGCGCAAAGCGGGAGACAAACGCCTGCTGCTGTTCCGCATTCAGGCTGTCGAAGATTTCATCGAGATCAACGGTCCGGTCGGTGTCGCAGCGGTTGCAGAACCGTTCCCTCCGGATGACGACAGCGTCGCTCTCCATGGCAAAAGACAGCAGGTCGCCGGGCTGGAGGTCCAGGCGTTCCCGGATAAACGGGGGAATGGCGATCCGGCCATCCCGTCCGAGATAACGGGTCAGAGCCATATCAGTCACCTCCTTTCGCGGCCGCGCGGCCGGTGCTGCTGTTTTTGGCGGCCTGGAACACGGGGCAGGTCTCACACTCGCCGTCACAGACCGCGTCCGTCACGGGACAGCCCCAGTCCAGCTCGTCTTCCTCTTCCTCGCTCAGCGGGCGAACATACAGCGTTCCGTCCGCGAAGAAGGCTTCGAATTCAGTGTCCTCGTCGATCCCGAGGAGCTCAATGAGCTCCGGGGCAAGGTCCTGGGCAAAGGTAACAATCAGTTCCATATAGTTTCCTCCTCAGTAGTCAGGGTTGTACTCGAACAGTCCGAGCTGTTCGCAGTTTTTCGGATAGTAGAAGTGGTTTTGATTGGCCTGCTCCTTCAGGTCGTAGTTGGCGATCAGGAGCTCCTCGAACATAGAGCCGGGCTTGGAGCCCTGGGCCATATTGTGGAGCCGGTCCTGCACGAAGGTGTCGAAGCCGTACCGGTCCGCCAGGGCCCGGATATACGGGTCGTTGTTGTAAGTGATGAGGAACTTGCACTGCCCGCAGAACTTTTCATGGACGCCATTCATAAGCGCAAACAGATTGTCATGCTCATTGGCGTCAAAGTTCGATTTCTTGTACATTGCCTCAGTTCCTTTGTATGGCGGATCCAGCAGGATGAACGCTCCGACGCAGGCCTGATCGCGGATCACGTCCTTATAGTCCCGGTGCATGATGATGGCGTCCCGCAGCCGGTTGCTGGCGGCGCGGAGCTTCGGGAACTTGGATGTGATATCCTTGGGCGCGATGGCGAAGGACTGTCCCATAGAGGAGAAACTGTAGACCTGGTTCTCAAAGAACGCCGCCGCCCGTTCCACGTCCTGGGACGTGATCTCACAGACGATATTCAGCATGTCGAAAACGTCATCCAGCAGGTTGGGCGTCTCAGCCAGCAGGCGCTGGTTCCGTTTGAACATTTCCTCCGAATGGAACGAGAGATAGAGCCGCCCGATCAGCTCCGGCAGATGGGGCGTGCTTTGCAGGACCCGGAAGAAGTTAACCAAATCGCCGTTGTAGTCGTTGATGATCTCCTTTTTGGCAGGCTTCTTGCGCAGGAAAACCTCAGCGCTGCCCATGCAAGGTTCGATGTACACGCTGTGCTCGGGCATGAAGCCGGAGATCATGTCGTAGATACAGCTTTTGTTGCCAGTCCAATTCAGCGGGCTGACAGATGGTGCCATAGGTGGTTCGCCTCCTTTGGAGGCCGTCTTGCGCGCAGATGCCTTTTGTGCGCAGGTACAGAAAAAGGACCGTTCTGTGATCTGCACACAAAACGGCCCCTTTGAAAAAGATATGAGATTAGATTGTCAGAAAATGTATTTTCATGGTGGGTGATCTGCAATGAAGGGCAGTCATTATTCCATCACCAGCCCTTCGTCCTCGTCGGGATTCATCCAGGCGCTGTCCATGGCGTCCTCGCCCAGGGACATGAGCATACCGTTGAAGTCCTCGGCGTCCCAGCAGTCCCGGATGCCCCATTCAGCGCAGCCGCGCTCATAGGGCGTGATATCCTCGCCCTCCAGGGCCATGGAGTCGTTCAGCTGGAGCCATGCCTTGTTCTCGTTCCAGTTGACGACGAGGGAGCAGGGATAGCCTCCGGTCTGGTCACACTGGAAGTCGGGAGAGACGTGCAGGCTGATGGGATCGTTGACGTTGGAAAGCCTGGCGGTCTCTTTCTGGAAGGATTCCAAGAGGGCGTCCGCTTCCTTCTGGATTCTTTCCGCGTTGAGCTCCTGCTCCGTCAGCCTGCGGAAGCTGTCCTCACCGGGGATCAGGCCCAGCTGTCTGCCGTTGTCGAAGTCGCAGTGCACGGTGCCGATATCGTCCACGGCTTTGACGGTCCCTCTCGTTCCGGCCTCCACGGGGCGGGGGTCTTTCCCCATGTTGATGAGCAGGATCCGGGTGCCGGCGGGGTATTCCTGCTTCATGCGTTCTGCCTGCCGACGCAGGTGGTCCCATTCGTTCATACTGTTGTCCTCCTTGTTGACATTGTTGGTTTGTTCATTGATCTGCGGTGCCGGGGGATAAACCTCCATCTCGTAAAGCACGCTGCCGTCCTGGAGCCTGGGATTCAGGACCTGAACGGTCCCGCCGTTGAAACGGTAGAAGGACGCTTTCGAGTATGGGGTGAAGAAGCCTTTCCCGTGGTTACAGGTGGACCACTTGTGCTCCGGCTGGCCCTTGATCTTGGAGTAGAAGCCGTCCGTCTGAACTTTTGTGACCACACGGGTCAGGCCGATCAGATCCGGATGATAAGCGTGGGCGGTAGCGACGATCTCGGTCCCCACTGTGATATTTCGCATCAGGTCAGCACGGTGCTTGAAACGGAAGGGCTGCCGCTTGCTCTTTTCGTCCGTCACGGCTCCAGCTCCTGTTCCTCGTACTCCGCGGGGTCTTCCTCCGGGCCGGTGATGTTGACGTATTCCCCGATGATCCCCAGGGCTTCATAATAGTTCCCTGCCTGGGACTTGATCCGATCCAGCATTTCCTGGGCTTCAGCAGCCATGTCGTTCTGGCGCAGGGTTCGGGCAGCGATTCCCATGAGGCTAAAGACGTTCCCGTCCTGCCCGATGAGCTCGCAGTCGGGCTTTTCCCGTTGAGCACGCTCCTCCGGGACGGGCTCCTGCTGGGCGGGCTCCTGTTCCTCTTCAGCGGGATCTTCATGGACAAACCCGCCCAGGTGGTTGGGAACGTAGTCCGACAGCCAAGTGCCTCCGAAATTTTCGTAGGTGGCAAGACGCCACATGGCCAGCTTGCCGACGCTCAGCTTCACGTCATCCGAGAAGGGGAAGACAAGGCAGGTCATGTTGCCGTTCTGGAAGGAAAAGATGTCGGTAAACCGGGTCCCCTCCTTCAGGATCTCGGCCTGCGTAAGCATGTCGTTGATTCCGTCCTGCCACTCCTGCAGAGGGGCGCCGCAGCCCTGGATGATGAGGGCCTCCTTGCCGTTCATCCGGCGCAGCTCGCCAATGGTGATTTCTCTGATGCTCACAGTTCCATACCTCCCATCCCTTCATCCTCCGTTATGGTCTCCTGGAGCAGTTCCTCGAAGCTGAGTTTGTCCGTGGTGAAGCGGGGGACCTCGTCTTCTGCCAGGGGACGTTCCCCGTCCGGCCCCAGCTCGATGGGCTCCAGGGTGACGATGGAACAGCCAAAGTTTTCCGGTCGGACGTCGGAAACGCAGTTGAAGCGGTCCCGCTTGTCCGTCGTTCCCAGATGGTAAAGGTGCATTCCCAGGGGGATCTCCGACAGGCCTATCTCCAGATCAGAGCGCAGGACCCGCTGGCCCAGGAGCTCCAGCACGTCGTACTGTTCGGCTCCTGCCCAGATATAGTCTGTCTCGTTGGCGTTGAGGACCAGGCCGTAATCCGAAAGGTCCTCGCCCAGAACGGCTGCGGCGAACTCGTAGGCATCTCTCCCGTCCGCGGGCATCCACCCTTCCGTAAGCTTGCCGCCGCTGTAGTCGTAATGGCCGCAGTTGTGGCCGATATCCTCGTCGGCCCACTCGTGGGTGATCCCGATCTCCGGGTACATCTCGGCGAGCTTCTGGAGCACAGGGATCGGCGCGGACCAGGCGGTGTGGAAGGACAGGGTGCCATCGCTGTAGTTGAAGTCGTAGGCGTTCCACTTGGTGCCCCAGTTTTGGGTGCACCAGGAGTACCAGGTGGCGTGACCGAAGCGCTGGATATTCCGGCAGGCTTCCCGGCCCAGCTTCCAGGTCTTTTTGCTGATGTCGCGCCGCTGCTTGAGGAAGGCGTTCTCGCTCTCCTCGGGGATGGAGAACAGATCCACATCTCCTTCGTGACCCAGCTTGTAGATCTCCAGGAAGTCGTTGTAGAGTTTGATCCCCTCCGTAGTGCGGCTGCCGGACTCGATGTTGAGCTCCTTGGGCGTGGGGAGGATCTTGTTGAAGTCAATGGAGCCGAAACCTTCCTCGTCGTTCTTGACGGCTTCCAACATCCGGTGGATGGCCTCCGGGTCGCCTTGGAAGGTCAAATTGTTCGTTACGTGATTGGGCATGATTATTCCTTTCCGACGCCTTTGGCGTCTGTTCTATTCTGGCGCGTTTCCCGCCCCATACGGCGGAGAACGCTTCGGGGGGTATACCTATAGCACTCCCCTCGGTTGGGAGGCTGTAAACCCCCGTTTTTACGCGGTTTCCACGCTCCTAAAAGCGGACATTTACGCCTCGTTGCTTCCGCTTTCTTTCGGCGTCCAATTCCCGCCGGCGAATGCGTTTGCAAGAGGCACAGTATTTTGTGTGATTGGACGTTGCCACAATTTCCTTTCCGCAGCGCTCACACTTCTTCAGGGTCTCATTTCGGAGTTTCCTCTCAAGAACAGGATCCATCGGCAGCACGGCATTGCGGAACCATTTACAGATCAGGGAATAGGAAAAGCTCTGAACGCAGGGACAGTCATCCCCTTCGTCCAGAGCCGTACAGGTTCCCTGAGAATAATTGCAGCATTTCTTTACCAGCTTTTTTACAGCGGCAAGCTGCTCGTCGGTGAGCCGGTTGTACTCCTGAAGCGGCCTTTCGACGATTGTACAGTGCTTACTCATAACGTTCACCTGTTTCCGTGGCGTTTGCGGCGTCGATCTCTTTCAACCTTTGCCCCAATGCGGAAATGACGGGAACGCTGACCGCGTTACCCGCCATTTTGTAGAGCCGCCCGTCCGAGAAGCCGAGGGCGGCGACCTTATTGAATTGTTCGTCGCTAAAGCCCTGCAGCCGCCAGCACTCTCTGGGGGTCAGCTTGCGGATGACGCCGTAATGAACCTCTTTGTCAGCATCCGTGACTACGAGAACGAACTTGCCGTTGTATTCGCCTTCCTGTACTTCCTGAAAGACGCCGGAGCGTTCTCTCGGATGAGAACCGATCCCAGCGTCTTGGCGGGTGGTCACGCAGCGGGCAATGTCCGTGAAGGCGGGATTCTCGTTCAAGTCCACGAAACAGGCTCGGCCTGCCCCTGGAGCTTGTCCTGAGAGGAGAGCACCATTTCCGTCTCCGACGTAGGCCGTTTGGTAGCCCAGTCTGGTCTTGCAGTTGACGGGCACAGCGTACATACCGGTCTTACCGCCGAAGCCGCCGCAGTTGGCGGCAAGGGTACAGCTCAGGCCGTTGAAGTCGTAGACACGGCTTCCTTCCGGGTGCTTGCCGATCTCGGAAAGAGCCGACGGACTTGTCTGGTTGAAAGCAAGTACCTCGCCGGAACATTCTCCTCTAAGATATCCGACAATGTACACGCGATTGCGGGATTGGGGGACGCCGAAATCTTTGCTGTTAAGCACCTGCCACGCGACATCGTACCCCAGCTCATCCAGCGCGTGGAGGATGGTTTGAAACGTCCGCCCTTCGTCATGCGATAGCAGGCCGGGAACATTTTCAAGGAGCAGATAGCGAGGTCTTTTGGCTTCAGCGATTCGAGCGATCTCAAAGAACAGGGTTCCTCTGGTGTCGGCAAAGCCGTCCCTTCTTCCAGCGATTGAAAAGGTTTGACAAGGGAAGCCTCCGCAAATAAGGTCGAGATCCGGCAGTGTGGCTGGATCGATTTCTCTTGCATCCGGGTAATACACCTCCTCCGTTGTGTCGTATAGGGTTTCATATGCCCGCCTGGGATATGGATCGATCTCGCAGTATCCGACGCAGCGGAAGCCGCCAACGGCCTCCAGCCCGGAACGGAAGCCGCCGATCCCGGCGAACATATCCAGAAATCTGATTTCTCCGATGGGCCATCACCCCATTCCCAAATCCGGGGTCTGGCTCATAGCCTGCTCCGGGTCGAACTGAACGGCGTACTCGTCCGCGGCCTGGGCCAGCGCAAACAACTCCTGGGGCTTCGGAGTCCCGAACCATTCGGTTGTGCCGTTGTTGGTCCAGATATAGGGACGGGTGTTGCTGATCCTGATCCTGGGATCGACGGAGAGATAGTCCGAAAAGTGCAGGGTCAGGGAGTCGATGACACCGTTCTTGTTGCTGATGGCGGTTAGCTTCAGAGAGTTGTAGTGCTCGCTGACCAGGGTGCTGTGGAGCTCGGCTTTGATCCGCAGGTCTTCTGTAACAGGGGCGTAGCAGGCTCTCCCGATGTACCTGGCGTTCCAGAAGCTGTTGGTCGTGTCGAGAATGCCATGGAGCAGTTTTTCAAAGTCGTTCATGAAAACGCCCCCTATTGCATTTCCATGTCCTGTGCTTCGCTGAGAATGTCCTCCAGCCGCATCATGCCCTGCATGAAGACATAACCGCAGCTGACGAACTCCCCACCGTACTCGTCCTGAAGGTCGCTGCCGTAGGCGCTGTAGTCGAAGTATTCCTGGAGCTCCGCGCTCAGGGAGAGATACGGCTGGCTGCTGATCCATTCCTCCGCAACATCATCCAGGTCTCTGACGCCGGGATAATAATCGAAGTCATCCAGGTGCTCGGCCAGGGCGATATAGGCCCCGCTGCTGTTGGCGTCAGCGTACTCCACCACGGCGCAGTACTTTTCGTACTCCTCCAGCGGCGGGAAGGCCGCGGCCAGGGCGTTGAGGGCGAAGAGCCCTTCCTCCCGAAGGACCTCGGCGAAGGTGTCCGGCCAGTGGTCCTTGTAGCGGCAGGCCTTGATGCCAAGGCTGTAGTTTTCCTCGCCGATCTCGTCCAGCCTCTCAAAGACAGCGGAGAGTTGCGGGTCGTTCAGGGGCAGGGAAAAGTACTCGGTTTCGCCGGCGTGGGTACAGGAGACTACGACACGGATATTGGGGTCGCGCTGGAAATCGGTCATAGCCCTCGCTTCGTCTACCAGCTGCTTGCTGACTGCCCTTGCCTGGTCCAGCGCCTTGGGAACCATCCGGGCTTCATTGAAGAAGTCGGTCAGGGTGGTGTAGCGGTCGGCGAGCAGCCCGCACTTGAGACGAGGCTGCACTTCTCTCTCCGCTCTCTGGAGCATCTCCGCGGCCAGATTCGCCTCCATGAGATTGCGGTCCGGGGTCAGCAGGGAAAGCAGGTGGGCTTCCTCGGGGGAGGTGGCGTAGAGCTTGATCCGGATCTGATCTCCTTCCTCATCTTTAAGGGGAAGTTTATCTGCCGGATCGATGATGTCAATGGAATGAAGCTTGCTTTCCAGATCCAGGGATGGCGCCGGAAGGTCGGCGACCATGGCGTTGCTGCCGTTGTAAATGACGGCTCCGATCATTTTGAATTCCTCCTAACTTGAGATGTATATTTTCTGATAAACGCAAAAAAGCCCCGGTCGTTTTGAAAATCAATCCAAAACGACCGGGGCGGAAATGAAACAGCGGGCAGTTTTTTGAGCGAAAAGCCACTCTGAAACTGCCCGCTGTTTTCCGGTAAATATGGTTGCCTCGGGGGTTCGAATCCCCCAAGACGGGAAAAAACGCGGTTAGGTATCTATGGAAAAATAGCTTACTTTTTAGACAGGTACCGGCCCAAAAACCCTTGATTTTCCTAGGATTTTTGGGCCGGTATCTTTTTTGTCAGCCTAAGCTGGTGACCCGTCGGGGATTCGAACCCCGGACCCACTGCTTAAAAGGCAGTTGCTCTACCGACTGAGCTAACGGATCATTTTTTCTTTTCGGCCCCCACGCGAGTCCAGCGTCAGCGGGTCGCGTGGGGAACCTGTGTTGACATGGCTGGGATGGCAGGACTCGAACCTGCGAATGCCAGAGTCAAAGTCTGGTGCCTTACCACTTGGCGACATCCCAATATTGTTCCGGCATACAGGCTGAAACCTGTCCAGTTGTTGTTGCGCCTTCCCCGGTCTGTGGCACCGGGGAAGGCGGCTTTTGTATGGGGTGAGTGATGGGACTCGAACCCACGGTCTTCAGAGCCACAATCTGACGCGTTAGCCAACTACGCTACACCCACCATATTCTGAAAGGAAGAGGGAAAAGTGAAGAGTGAAGAGGGAAATGCGGGATGCGGGGGTACAAGCTGTGCTTGTGGCACGCCAGGAGGGACTCGAACCCCCGACCTACTGCTTAGAAGGCAGTTGCTCTATCCAGCTGAGCTACTGGCGTATATGGAGCGAGTGATGGGAATCGAACCCACGCCCACAGCTTGGAAGGCTGTTGTACTAGCCGTTATACTACACCCGCAGCTTCCTGACACAATCAGCCTTAAAATATTACCATATGTTTCCCGGCTTGTCAAGGATTTTCTTTGCAATTTCCGGGATTTCCCCCGATGTCCAGGGTTTTTCCGTTCAGCACCGCTTCCCGGAGGGCGTCGCCCTCATAGCGGAGCTTCAAAGAAAAGAACGGGACGCGGCGCTCCATCAGATCCAGAAAGATCCGATCCCCCGCCCACTGGGGCAGGCTGTAAAAGCGTTCCTTGGGCACCCACTCCAGCACGCCCTCGTCGCAGTCGCAGAGGGTGCCGGTGAAGTCCGTGGCGTGGAACAGGTGCATATACTCCCCTTCCCAGCGGTCGGAGACGAAGGTGACGATGCCGCAGTAGCGCGGGGACAGCAGGGTCAGTCCGGTTTCCTCCCGGGCCTCCCGCAGGACGCAGTCCTCGGGGCTCTCGTTCTCCTCGAAGCCGCCGCCGATGCCGATCCACTTATCCCGGTTCAGATCGTTTTCCTTCTTGACGCGGTGAAGCAGCAGATAGGCGCCGCTGCGCTCAATATAACACAGAGACGTATTCCTCATGCCCGGTTCACCACGATATTCACGGCGCTGTGCAGGTTCTCGATCTCCACGTCGGCGCTGCCCTTGGCAAATTCGCCGTCCAGGGTCCAGTCCATGCCGGGATCTGCCGCAACGCTCAGCTTTTTGGCAGGACGGAAGATCAGAGAGGGAGAATCGTACTTCTGGGAGGTCAGGGCCTTGATGACCTCGGCCAGCTCGGACATATTCCGGGGGTACTTCACCAAAAGCAGCTCAAACAGGCCGTCGTTCATATCCACCACGTTCTTATCCAGGGTCAGGATGCCGCCCACGGAGGTGGAATTGCTCACCGCGCCGAAGATGTAGTCGCCCTCCTCCCGGAGGCTGTCGTCCAGGGTCACGGCCACATGGTAGCGGTGCAGAGAGGTGATCTCCCGGATGCCCTCCAGCACGTAGGCCAGGTGGCCCAGGGCGTTCTTCACGCTCTGAGAGGTGGCGTAGGAGGTCTTGGTGAACGCGCCGAAGGAGGCGACGTAGGTGAAATAGCGATCACGAAAACGGCCGATGTCATAGGATACCGGCTTGCCCGCCGCGATGTCCTGGGCGGCCTGCACCACGTTCTTGGAAAGGCCCAGGCTGGCGGCGAAATCATTGGTGGAGCCGGCCGGGATATAGCCGATGGGGGTCGCCGCTCCCACGCTGACGACGCCGGAGATCACCTCATTGAAGGTGCCGTCGCCGCCGATGCAGACGATCAGATCCACCTGCGCAGCATATTGGGCCGCCAGGGTCGTGCCGTCGCCCCGCTTCTGGGTCATAAAGCACAGGCAGGCATAGCCCGCCCGACCGAACACGGACAGGATCTCCGGCAGATGGGGGTTGGCCTTCTTGGTGCCGGCGGCAGGGTTCATAATGAGCAGCAGTTTTTTCATTCGTTCAGAATCTCCAGGGTGTTTTATTCGTTTTCCCGGGTTGCGGGCGGGCGCACACTGTGCGCCCCTACGGGTTGCGCCCGCGGGTGAGCTTTTCCAGGGCCTGCTGGGCGGCGGCCTGTTCGGCCCGCTTCTTGCTGGTGCCCTCGCCCACGCCCAGGGGCGCGCCGTTGAGCAGCACCCGGACCGTAAAGGTCTTGTCATGGTCGGGGCCGTTCTCCCCCAGGAGCTCATAGCTGAGCTGCTGGTTCTTCTTCTGCTGAACCAGCTCCTGGAGCATGGTCTTATAGTCGGCGTTCAGCTTGACCCGGGCCTTCACGTCCACCAGAACGTGGTCGTAGATAAAGCGCTTGGCCGGCGCCAGGCCGCCGTCCAGATAGATGGCCGCGATGACAGCCTCTACCACGTCGGCGATGATGGAGACACGGCGGCGGCCGCCGCTGGCCTCCTCCCCCTTGCCCAGGCGCAGATAGTCGCCCAGGCCCAGCTTCTTTGCCGTCTCGGCCAGGCTGGTCTCGCAGACCAGCTCCGCCCGGAGCTTGGTGAGCTCGCCCTCGTGGAGCTCCGGAAACGCCCCGATCAGATAGTCGGCAGCGGTAAAGCCGAGGATGGAATCGCCCAGAAACTCCAGACGCTCATAGCTCCGCAGCCCGTCCTTGTAGACCTCGTTGGCATAGGAGGTATGGGTCAGAGCGGTTTCCAGGAGGGAGAGATCCCGGAAGCAATAGCCGATGGCTTCCTGCAGCGCACGCATCACTGGGCCTCCCTGGGCAGGATCATCTGATCCACGTTGTCGTTGATGGCCTGGCAGATCCCGCCCTCCACGGCGGCGATCGCCTGCCGGATGGCGCCCATAACGGCCTCGGCGTCGGCAGAGCCGTGGGCCTTGATCACGGGCTTGCAGATGCCCAGCAGCATGGTTCCGCCCACACTGCGGTAGTCCATGGTGCTCATGAACTCCTTCAGATCCTTTTTCAGCAGCAGGGCGGCCAGCTTGGTCTTGAAGTTTTTCAGCAGCATCTTCTTCACCAGAGAGCCCATGAACATGGCGGTGCCCTCTACACCCTTCAGGAAGACGTTGCCGGAGAAGCCGTCGGCCACCAGCACGTCGCACTCGCCCAGCATGGCCTCCCGGGCCTCGATGTTGCCCACGAAGCGGATCACGCCCTTGTCGCCCGCTTCCTTCAGCAGCTTGTAGCTCTCCTTGTGCAGGGTGTCGCCCTTGGAATCCTCCGCGCCGTTGTTCAGCAGCGCCACCCGGGGCTGGGACAGGCCCAGGGTCTGCTTGGCGGCAAAGGAGCCCATGCAGCCGAATTGCAGCAGAAATTCCGGGGTGCACTCCACGTTGGCGCCGGAGTCGATGAGGATCAGACTGCCGGTCTTGGTGGGGATGGTGGGGCCGAAGGCCGCACGGCGAATGCCCCGCACCCGCTTGACCACCAGGGTCGCGGCGGAGAGCAGGCCGCCGGTGGAGCCGGCGGACACGAAGGCGTCGCCGCCGCCGTCTGCCAGCAGCTTGAGCCCCTTGACCATGGAGGACTCCTTCTTGGTACGCACCACGGTGGCGGGATCGTCGTGCATATCCACCACCTGCTCGGCGTCCATGAGCTCCACGCCCTTGGGCAGGGTGTCGATGCCCTGGGCCTTCATGAGCTTCAGCAGCTCCTCCACCCGGCCCACCAGGACGATCTCCACGCCCAGCTCCTTCGCGGCCCGGAAGCCGCCGTCCAGGAATGCCTGTGGCGCGTTGTCGCCGCCCATGGCGTCAATGATAATCTTCATAATACTGCCTCCTCGTTTTTCTGTGTCAGAGGTAATGCTGCCAGCGCTCTCTCCGCGATGGCCAGGTTTTTGTTGGCCTTTCCCTTGACGCGATAGCCCAGGGGCGGGAGAATGCCGAAGTTGATATTCATCGGCTGGAAGTTGGTGACGGACTCGTCGCTGACGTAGCGGCCCAGAGCGCCGATGGCGGTCTCCGCGGGAAACTCCGGCAGGGGCTCGCCCTTCACCCGGGCGGCCATACAGACCGCAGCCAGATAGCCGGAGGCCGTGGACTCCACGTAGCCCTCCACGCCGGTCATCTGCCCGGCGAAGGCCACCAGCGGGTTGCGGCGATCCGCATAAGTCCTGTCCAGCAGCCGGGGAGAATTCAAAAAGGTGTTCCGGTGCATGACCCCGTAGCGGACGAACTCCGCCTCCCGCAGGGCGGGGATCATGGAGAAGACCCGCTTCTGCTCCGGGAAGCGCAGGTGGGTCTGGAATCCCACCAGATTGTAGACCGTGCCGGAGGCGTTGTCCTTGCGGAGCTGCACCACGGCGTAGGGATCCTTCCCGGTCTTCGGGTCGGGCAGACCCACGGGCTTCAGCGGGCCGAAGCGGAGGGTGTCCTCTCCCCTTCTGGCCATGACCTCCACGGGCATACAGCCCTCGAAGACCTTGCTGTCCTCAAAGCCGTGGACCGGGGCCTCCTCCGCGGCGGCCAGCTCCCGGACGAAGGCCTTGTATTGGGCTTCGTCCAGGGCGCAGTTTACATAATCCGGCGTCCCCCGGTCATAGCGGGAGGCGAACCAGGCTTGCTCCATGTCGATGGAATCAAAGCTGACCAACGGGGCGGCAGCGTCGTAGAAGTTCAGATAGCCCGCGCCGCCGAAGTATTCACCGATGGCGGCGGACAGGGGCTCCGAGGTCAGCGGGCCGGTGGCGATGATGACCGGGCCCTCCGGGACGGCGGTAAGCTCCCGCTCCTCCACGGTGATATTGGGGTGGGTGCGGAGCTTCTCCGTGACCATGCGGGAAAAGCCCTGCCGATCCACGGCCAGGCAGCCGCCGGCCTCCACGCGGGTGGCGTCGGCGCAGGCCAGGATCAGACTGCCCACCCGCCGCAGCTCCTCCTTGAGCAGGCCCACGGCGTTTTCCAGCCGGTCGCCCCGCAGGGAGTTGGAGCAGACCAGCTCGGCAAAATCCGGGCTGTGGTGGGCGGGGGTCATCCGGACGGGCTTCATCTCGATCAGCCGCACCCGCAGCCCCCGCCGGGCCAGCTGCCAGGCAGCCTCAGAGCCGGCCAGTCCGGCCCCCACGACGGTTACCGCAGGGACGCTCATGCCTCGCCTCCGGCCTTCTTGCGCGTCGTTTTTTTGCTCCCGGCAGCGCGCTTTGCGGCAGGCTTTTTCGCAGCCGCGCTCTTGCGGGTCGATTTCTTTGCGGTTTTCTGCTCTTTCGGGGCGTCGAGGACGCCCTCTACGGGCGCAGCCCCTGCTTCCTGCTCCTGGGCGGCAGCCTCCTGGGGGGTCGCGGCAGGCTTCTTGTAGTAGCCACGCTTGTCCTCGGGCAGGAAGTTTTCACACTTTTCGTTGATGCAGAAGGGCTTCATCCGGCCCTTGCCGGAGCGCTTGAACATGGTCTGGCCGCAGGCGGGGCAGTCCTGATCCGTGGGCACGTCCCAGGTCATGAAGCCGCAGGATGCGCCGGTCTCGCAGGCGTAGTAGGCAAAGCCCCGCTTGGACTTGCGCTTGAGCATCCCGCCGCCGCACTTGGGGCAGCGGCCCGGCATATGCTCCACGATGGGCTTGGCGTTCTTGCACTCCGGGTAGCCGGGGCAGGCCAGGAATTTGCCGAAGCGGCCGAACTTCACCACCATGTTCCGCCCGCAGAGCTCGCAGACCTCGTCCGTGACCTCCTCGGGAACCTTGATCCGGGTGTCCTTGAGAGCCTCCTCGGCCTGCTCCATCTCCTTGTGGAAGCCGGCGTAGAAGTCCCGGAGCACCTGCTTGTAGGGCAGCTTTCCGGCCTCTACCTCGTCCAGCTTGTTTTCCATGCCGGCGGTGAACTCCACGTCGATCACGTCGTTGAAGCGCTCCAGCATCAGCTGGGTGACCACCTCGCCCAGGGGGGTGGGCTCCAGCTTTTTATCCTTTTTGATCACGTACTCCCGATCCTGGATGGTGGAGACGATGGAGGCGTAGGTGGAGGGACGGCCCACGCCCTTTTCCTCCATGGCCTTGACCAGGGTGGCCTCGGTGTAACGGGCCGGGGGCTGGGTGAAGTGCTGCTCGGGCTTGCTCTCCGCGTGGCGGACCTGCTCGCCCTCCCGCAGCTCGGGCAGCGCGTCCAGCTTCTCCTCGCTCTCATCGTCCCGGCCCTCCTCGTAGACGGCCAGGAAGCCGGAGAAGCGCAGGCTCTGGTGGTTGGAGCGGAAGCTGTGGCCGCCGCAGTCGGTGTCGATGGTGGCGGTGTCATAGACCGCGTTGGACATCTGGCTGGCCACGAAGCGGCTCCAGATCAGCCGGTAGAGCCGGTACTGATCCCGGGTCAGATCCCCCTGCAGGGTCTCCGGATCCAGATGCACGTCGCTGGGCCGGATGGCCTCGTGGGCATCCTGGGCCGCGCCCTTCGTCTTGAAGCGGCGAGGCGTGCCGGGGTGGTAGTCCTTGCCGTAGCGCTCTACGATGAAGTCCTTGGCCGCGGAGAGCGCCTCCTCGGACAGGCGCAGGGAGTCGGTACGCATATAGGTGATGAGACCCACGGTGCCGTGGCCGGTGATGTCCACGCCCTCATAGAGCTGCTGGGCCAGGGCCATGGTGCGCTTGGGGGTCATGTTCAGCTTGCGGGAGGCCTCCTGCTGGAGGGTGGAGGTGATGAAGGGAGGGGCGGGAGAGCGGTGCTTTTCCGCCGTTTTGATCTCCCGGACGGTGAACAGCTTGCCCTGCACGTCGTTCAGCACCGCCATGGTCTGCGCCTTGTTGGCCAGGGTGGTCTTCTTGCCGTTTTCCCCGTGGTAATGGGCCTCAAAGCGGCCCGGCTTCTCCAGACATTCCAGGGTCACGTCCAGCGACCAGTATTCCTCCGGCACAAAGGCCCGGATCTCGTTCTCCCGCTCCACCACCAGACGGGTGGCGACGGACTGGACCCGGCCCGCGGAGAGGCCCCGGCGGATCTTCCGCCAGAGCAGGGGCGAGAGCTGATAGCCCACGATCCGATCCAGAATCCGGCGCGCCTGCTGGGCGTCCACCAGATCCAGGTCGATGTCCCGGGGCTGCCGGATAGCCTTGGTGACCACGCCCTTGGTGATCTCGTTGAAGGTCACCCGGCGGGTCTTGCTCTCGGGCAGACCCAGCAGCTCCTTGATATGCCAGGAAATCGCTTCTCCTTCCCGATCCGGGTCAGTTGCCAGATAGACGGTTCCGGCCTTGTCCGCAGCCTTTTTCAGCTCCTTGATCAGATCCGCCTTTTCCTTCATGGGGATATATTCCGGGGCGAAATCGTGTTCCAGATCCACGCCCATCGTGCTCTTGGGCAGGTCCCGCAGATGGCCCATGCAGGCCTTCACCTGGAAATCCGGCCCCAGGTATTTTCCGATTGTCTTCGCTTTGGAAGGCGACTCCACAATTACCAGATCGGGGGTTTGCTTTGCCATGGATGCTTATCCTCCTGAGAGTTCATATTGTTTGCCTGGAAGTTGATTCAGGATCTTTTTGATTTGTAATACCGTGAGCTGGGGCAGCACCCGGGCCGCGGGCAGGCCGGTCTTGTCGATCAGCGCGTCCAGCTGCAGGGGGCCCTCCGCCAGGGCGTCCACGATGGCCCGCTGTTCAGACGTCAGGCCGTCGAGGGGCGGGCGCTGTCCTGTGGCGCACCGGTGTGCGCCGCTACGGTTCTCTGTATCTGTTTCATTTTGCATTTTGCATTTTGCTTTTTGCATTCGAACCGCGCCCGGGTAGCGATACAGGTACTCCCGCATCACGTCCAGGCCGGATTCGGCCAGGATCGCCCCGTCCCGCAGCAGCAGATTGCAGCCGCGGCTCAGCGCTTCGCCTGCCGGGCCGGGGACGGAGAAGACCTCTCTCCCCTGCTCTGCGGCCCAGCGGGCCGTGATCAGCGCGCCGCTTCCCTCCGCGGCCTGCACCACCACGACCCCGTCGGACAGGGCGCTGATGATCCGGTTGCGAGCGGGAAAATGCCGGGCGTTGGGGGACGTGCCGGGGGGATACTCCGAAAGCAGGCAGCCCTGCCCGGCCACCCGCTCAAACAGGGCGGCGTTTTCGCGGGGGTAGACCACGTCCACGCCCCCGCCCAGGACGCCCACCACAGGGCAATTCTGATCCAGCGCACCGGCCGCGGCTGCGGCGTCCACGCCCTTGGCCATGCCGGTGACGACCACGCCGCCGTAGGCGGCGATCTCCGCGCCGAAGCGCCGGGCCAGCGTCAGCCCCCGGGCGTCCGCCTGGCGGGAACCCACCAGGCCGATCCAGGGTCGGCCGCCCCATTCGGGAAGCCTGCCCCGGCAGTAAAGCACAGCGGGAGCGTCGGCAGTCCGCCGCATGGAATCGGGATAGGCGGGGCTGTCCGGGGTCAGCACCGTGATCCCCAGCCGGTCACAGGCTTGCAGGATCGTCCGGGTGCGGTCAAGGCGCTTGTCCAGCAGGGGGCCGCGCAGGGCCTGGGGAACGCCCATGCGGGCCAGCTCCTCCTCCCCTGCGGCCCAGAGGGCCTCGGGGCTCCCGGCCAGCTCCAGCAGCTGCCGCAGCCGGGTGGCTCCCAGCCCCGGACACTGGGTCAGCCAGATCCAATACAAAGTTTCAGTCATGTAATGCCTCATGCGGGCGCACAATGTGCGCCCCTACAGTCGCGCTAACGGTCGCGCCGCAGCTCCCAAAGGATCACCGTGGCGGCCACCGCCGCGTTCAGCGACTCACAGCGGGGGGACATGGGAATGATGGCCTCCCGGCTTGCGGCGGACAGGAAGGCCTCGCTGACCCCCTGGCCCTCGGAGCCGATGACGGTGACACAGGACGCCAGCTCGATCCGGCGGACGTCCTCCGCCCGGTCGGACAGGGCCGTGACGCAGATCGGCAGCTGCTTCGCCCCGCACTGGGCCAGGATCTCCTCCGTGGCCGCCTGGACGGGAGGACGGCGAAAGACGGCCCCCATGGTGGCCCGGACGGTCTTCTCCCCGTAGGGATCGGCGCAGCCGTCCGCCAGGATCACCGGCACGTCAAAGGCGTCCGCCGCCCGCAGGATCGTCCCCAGGTTGCCCGGATCCTGGATCCCGTCCAGGATCAGACTGCCGGGGCGCAGCGCCAGGGGCTCCGGCTCCGGCATCCGGCAGATCGCCAGCACCCCCTGGGGGGCCTCCATCCGGGAAACGTCCCGCATCAGGCTCTCCGGGACCCGCAGCTCCCGCACCCCGGGGGGCACCGGGAAGTCCACGCCCTCCCGCAGGATCAGGGCATCCACGCCCAGGCCCCAGCGCAGCGCTTCCTCCACCAGCTTGGTGCCGTCGGCCACAAAGGCGCGGCATTCATACCGGTATTTTCGGCTGGCCATCAGCTTTCTGACGTGCTGCAGCGTGCTGTTGGATTTGGACGTGATCAGCTCGGGCATCGACAAGCCTCCTCCGCTTGATATATACATTATAATGTATCGTAGCATATTTTATCCCCGAATGCAAGAATAAAAATTTCGATTGTAATTTCCGGCAAAATATTATACAATAGTGGGAGTCAAAAACGGGGGGCCTGTTTTTATGGATCGCAAGGGGATCATTGTGCGCGCCAGCATCATCGGCATCATCGCAAACATCTTATTGGCTGGGTTCAAGGCCGTGATCGGGCTGCTGTCCAACTCCATCGCCATTGTGCTGGACGCGGTCAACAATCTCTCCGACGCCCTCTCCTCCGTCATCACCATCGTGGGCACCCGGATCGCCGGGCGCAAGCCGGACAAGGAGCATCCCTACGGCCACGGGCGGGCGGAATACCTCACCGCCGCCATCATCGCCATCATCATTCTCTATGCCGGCGTGACCTCCCTGGTGGAGTCGGTGAAGAAGGTCTTTCACCCCGGTACGCCGGATTACGGCGTGGCCGCCCTGGTGATCGTGGGCACGGCCACCCTGGTGAAGCTGGCGCTGAGCGCCTACGTCAAGCGCACCGGCGAGAAGGTCAGCTCCGACGCTCTGATCGCCTCGGGCCAGGACGCCCGGAACGACGCCGTGATCTCCGCCGCTACCCTGCTGGCCGCCGGGATCTATCTGATCTGGGGGCTCTCCATCGAGGCCTATCTCGGCATCGTAATCTCCGTGATGATCCTGAAGGCCGGCTATGAGATGCTGCTGCAGACCATCTCCCGCATTCTGGGAGAGCGGATCGACAACGAGCTGGCCCGCTCCGTCAAGGACGTCATTCAGAGCTTCGAGGACGTCTCCGGGGCCTACGATCTGATCCTCCACAGCTACGGCCCCGACCTGCTGATGGGCTCCGTCCACATTGAAGTGCCGGACTACTACACCGCCGATCGGCTGGACAGCCTGGAGCGGGAGATCGTCCAGAAGGTCATGGACGAGACCGGCGTGATCCTGACCGGCGTCAGCGTCTATTCCGTCAACACCACCAACGACGAGGCCGCCCGGATCCGGGAGGACATTCGCCGCCGGGTGATGATGAAGGAGCACGTGCTGCAGATGCACGGCTTCTATATGACCGAGGACAGCATCCAATTCGACGTGATCATCGGCTTCGACGCCCCGGATCGCCATGCCGTGTGGCAGCAGATCGTGGAGGAGCTGCAGGAGCGTTACCCCAAGTATCGGATGCGGGTGACGATGGATAATGATATGAGTGATTAGGCAATAGGAGACGGGGACGCGGTAGGGACGGCACCCTGCCGTCCGCCCAAGGAGCAGGGATGAAAACGAGAAAAATATTGCGGCTCAGCCTTTTGACCGCTGTGAGCCTGGTGCTGTTCGTGCTGGAGAATCAGATCCCTGCGCCGGTACCGGTGCCGGGGGTCAAGCTGGGGCTGGGAAACGTCATTGTGGTGGCGGTGCTCTTCCTCTACGGACGCCGGGAGGCCCTGGCGGTGCTGGGTGTCAAGATCGTCCTCTCCGCCGTGGTCACGGGAAACCTGGGGGCCCTGGCCTACTCCGCCGCGGGGGGCCTGCTGAGCTGGGGCGGGATGTGCCTGCTCCGGGGCCTGCTCCGGCCCAACCAGCTCTGGGTGGCCTCCGTGCTGGGCGCCATGCTCCACAATCTGGGCCAGCTGCTGGCCGCGGTGCTAATCGCCGCCACGCCGGGGCTCTGGGCCTACCTGCCGGTGCTGCTGCTCTCCGGCATGATCACCGGCTTCTTCACCGGCATTGCCGCCCAGACCGTTGTGAAACGGCTCCGGAAGCCGGTGCCGGAATGCAAAATGCAAAATGCAGAATGCAAAATGCAAAATGAAGGAACGATGGACGCGGATTCTTCGCGCTGCTCAGAATGACAGACGGGAAATCTTTTCCTTTTGCAGATGGAAATCTGCAAAACACCGAAAATTGTCAATTCTCAATTCTCAACTATAAATTAAAAAAACAAGGAGGACCACACGCATGAACAAAGAATGGGACCTGTCGCCTCTGTATGCGGGCATCGAAACGGAGAAATTTCAAAACGACATGAAGGCGCTTTCCGAGAAGGTGGAGACCCTGCAGGCCTTTGCCGCCAAGCTGCCGGAGGAAAACCGGGGCGAGGTGCTCCACCGGGCGCTGGAGCTCCAGGAGCAGATCGCGGCGCTGGTCATGCCCCTGTTTGAGTACGCCGGGCTGCGGAGCAGCGTCAACACCGCCGACCAGGAGGCCGTCAACGCCCAGGCCAAGCTGCAGAAGCTCATGAGCGAGACCAGCGCGGCCCGGGCCGCCCTGCAGGCCTACGTGGGCCGGACGGATAATCTGGAGGCGCTGATCGCCGCCGATCCCTTCCTGGGCGACTATGCCTATCTGCTGCGTACCATGCAGGACGACGCCAAATACACCCTCGACGAGAAGGTGGAGGAGGCGCTGGCCAAGATGGATCTCTCCGGCGGCTCCGCCTGGGGCAATCTGCAGGCCTATCTGAGCTCCACCGTCACCGCCGACTACCGGGGCGAGAAGAAGCCCCTCTCCGCCGTGCGGAATCTGGCCTATGACGCCGATCCCCAGGTGCGTAAGGACGCCTACGACGCGGAGATCGCCTGCTACGACAAGATCAAGGACGGGGTCTGCTTCGCGCTGAACTCCATCAAGCAGCAGGTCACCACCGAGGCCGAGATGCGAAAGGCCGGCTCCCCCCTGGAGATGACCCTCCGGGCCAGCCGCATGAAGGAGTCCACCCTGGACGCCATGATCCAGGCCATTGAGGAATACCTCCCCGTGTTCTGGAAGTACCTGCGGGCCAAGGCCAAGATGCTGGGCTACGAGGGCGGCCTGAAATGGTGGGATATGTTCGCCCCCATGGGCAAGAACACCGCCACCTACACCGTGGAGGAGGCCAAGCAGTACCTGGACGCCCACTTCCGTCCCTTCGCCCCCGACATGGCCGACATGATGATGCGGGCCTTTGACGAGGCCTGGATCGACTTCTATCCCCATCCCGGCAAGGTGGGCGGCGCCTTCTGCGCCAACATCGCCTGCATCAAGCAGAGCCGGGTGCTCACCAACTTTGACGGCTCCTTCTCCGACATCGTCACCCTGGCTCACGAGCTGGGCCACGCCTACCACGGCATGATGATCGAGAACCACCGGCCTCTGAACCTGGACTACTCCATGCCCGTGGCGGAGACCGCCTCCACCTTCAACGAGACCGTGGTCATGAACGCGGCCCTGGACGAGGCCACTGACCGGGAGCTCAAGCTGGGCCTGCTGGAAAGCCAGCTCCAGGACACCACCCAGATCATGTGCGACATCATGAGCCGCTACTGGTTCGAGACCGCCGTGTTTGAAAAGGCCAAGGAGGGCTTCGCCTTCCCCGACGAGCTCTGCGCCATGATGAAGGAGGCCCAGAAGCGGGGCTACGGCGACGGCCTGGATCCGGACACCCTGAACCCCTTCATGTGGGTCTGCAAGAGCCACTACTATTCCTCCGGTCTGAGCTTCTATAACTTCCCCTACGCCTTCGGCGGCCTCTTCGCGGCGGGCCTCTACGCCCAATACCGCAAGGAGGGCGAGGCCTTCCTGCCCAAGTACCGGGCCCTGCTGAAGGCCACCACCGTGGCCTCCGTGGAGGACGTAGCCAAGATGGCCGACATCGACCTGGGCGACGTGAACTTCTGGCGCTCCAGCCTGGAAATCTTCAAGGCGAGAGTGGAGCAGTTCCTGGAGCTGGCCGGACAATAGGCTGCGAAAGGGAAGTTGCAATGTATTCTCCTCTGCGTTCTCCTTCCGGCAAACCCGCAGGCGGCACAGGCGTCAAGCTCCAGGATGTTTCCGTGGGGGCTGACCGTGTGATTATCCGCCCAAGCACCGAGATGCGGGCGTTCTCCGCCATATTTCCCGGCTTGTTTGTCATGTTCACGCTGACGCAAATGCTGAACGGCAGTTCGGAGCGGCAGCCTGCGCCTCTCGCGCTCTGCGCTGTCTTTGCGATCTTTTTCCTTGCCGAGCTTCTGCTCTGGTACGTCCAGGGGCGTTCTGTGACCATCGACGAAAACGGCGTGGAGTACCGCTTTCTGATTCGGAAGCGGCGCCTGTCCTGGGCCAGGATCCATGACTACGGGTTGTCCTACGCATATTGGGGACAGCTGCGGCTGTATTTCTCTGAGGAACGGCTGGAATCCAACGGAGAAGGAAAAAAGCGAATAGGCAGAAAGCAAGCAAATATCCTGCTCCACCTTCCAAACCGGAACAAAAGCGGGCAGATTTTGAACGTCTGCCGGAAGTACACCCGCATTCGCCCCTTTCTTTGCTCGGATGAGGGGAAACTGACGGGAGTTCTGCGAGACCGGTGAGGCGGATTCCGCCGAGAGCCTTGCGCTTTTCCGCCGAGTCCGCAACAAGGATACAAACGGAAAGGTAAATAGCAACAATGAAAAAATGGATTGCGCTGGCAGCGGTCTGTCTGCTGCTGGCGGTGGGGCTGGTGCTTTTGCTTCGGCCCGGCAGTGAACCCGCGCCCACTTCCGGGCCGGAGACCACCGCGGCTCCCGCCGTGGTTACGACGACCCAGACGCCCACCGAACCCACCACCACGGAGGCGCCCCAGCCTTCGCTGACGGGCCTTGTGGCTGTCGAGGGATTGGAAATTACGGAGGACGAGGGCATATTCGGCCTGTATTGTGTCGACGGGATGGGCTACGTCCTGCTCCAGCACTGGGATCAGCAGATGGAAGGACTCCGGTATCGAATGGCCGCCCTGGACGCAAAGACCGCCGCTCTGACGGAGATCACGGAGCTGGCTGCTTTCCAGGCAAATATGGGCTTCAGTCAACTGGTTGTGACGGAGTCAGAGATTCTGCTGATCGACGAATATGGCGAACGCTGCGGGTGCTTTGACCGGACCGGAGCCTTCCTGGGATTCCGGGATTACCCCACCATGAGCCAGGAGAATCGCGGCTGGCGGAACCGCCTGCTGAACGACGATTCCTTCTGGAAAAACACCAATTACGCCGCTTTCACCAGCGACTCCGGGGTCGAGCTTTCCCGGGTTGTGGCTTTTTACGACGAGGAGGACCAGCTCCATGCCCTGAAACAACCCTTTGACGCCATCGAAGCTGTGTCGGGACACCGGCTCTTGACCCGCCGTCAACTGTCTGACAATGGCCTGACTTACACGCTGCTGGACCTGGACGAGGCGCTTTGCCTGGGCGAGGCCGTTCTGCCCCCGGAGGAGGATGGGGCGGGCTGGGCGAACCCCTGCGGCGCGGCCTTGGGAGAGGATTATGCTCTGCTGGCGGTGGAATGGAGCGGCGCCGGCAGCACCGGCTATCAGGTTTTGTTCTGGTATCCGGAGCCGGAGGAGCAGACGCCCTTTGACCAGGAGATCCTGACGGAGCAGAGCCTGACGGACCGGATCGATGCTCTGAAAACGGAGCTGGAGCCCCTGGGCTTTACCTTCCATCTGGATGAAGCCCCTACGCCGGAGCAGACGCCGACTGTGGGTCTGAACGTCAGCGAGAGCGTCTGCGACCTGGGTGCTTCCCTCTTTGGGCAGTACCGTATCCTCTCTGAACTGAGGAGCTTTGCGAACAAGCTCCCGGATGGCTTCATCCGCGAACTCTCCGGCCAAATGCCGGACGAGGATGAAAACCGGGACAGTCTGCACATCTTTATCGTCCGCAACGTTCCGGGCGATGCGGCCGCCTTTGCCAACACTTGGACCGAGCCCATGATGGTCTGCTTTGCCACGGGGGAATTCAGCGAGGCGCACCTGGCCCACGAGTTCATGCACATCATCGACTACCGGCTGCACCGATACAGCAGCGCCAATGGCCGGAACTTTGAGGCTGACTGGCTGGCCCTGAGCCCCTCCTGGGCCTACGATGAAACCGAGTGGCTGGACGATGCACAGCTGGCGGAGGTCGGCGAATACTTTGTCTCCGACTATGCCAGAACAAACGACGCCGAGGACCGGGCCGAGACCTTCCAGCTGCTCTTCGACAGCACGGACCCGTCGGAGGAATGGTGGTACTCTGACAGTCCCAAGGTTCAGGCGAAGGTTGCACGTCTGATTGAAACGATCCGGGAAGCCTTCCCCAGCGTCCAGGCCGTGGAACGGGCCTGGTGGGAAAAGCTGCCGGAGTGACAACGTAAAAAACCCGGGAAATGGCAGTGGATTTGCCGAAAATCCGCCATTTCCCGGGTTGATTTTCTGTAAAAATGATGTATAATACCTCGTGGCATCTGTTTCCCCGCAGTATAACTAACGAACAGAACCTCGAAGGAGCGTGTATCATGTATCAGATCGTCCGCAAGAAAGAACTGAACCCCACCGTGACCCAGATGGAGATTCTGGCCCCCATGGTGGCCAAGAAGGCCAAGCCCGGCCAGTTCATCATCCTCCGGGTGAATGAAGAAGGCGAGCGCATCCCCCTGACGGTAGCCGGTACCAACCCGGAAGAAGGCACCGTCAAGATCATCTTCCAAATCGTCGGCGCTACCACCGCCCTGCTGAACGCCAAGAAAGAGGGCGAGTCCATCCAGGATTTCGTAGGCCCCCTGGGCGTCGCCACCCACACCGATGGCATCAAGAAGGTCTGCATCGTCGGCGGCGGCGTGGGCTGCGCCATCGCCATGCCCGTGGCCCAGGAGTTCCACCGTCTCGGCGCGGAGGTTACCTCCATCATCGGCTTCCGCAGCAAGGACCTGCTGATCCTCGAAGATGAGTTCAAGGCCTGCTCCGACAGGCTCATCGTCATGACCGACGACGGCTCCTATGCCCGTCACGGCAACGTCACCGTGCCCCTGAAGGAAATGCTGGAGGCCGGCGAGAAGTTCGACATGGTCATTACCATCGGGCCTCTGATTATGATGAAATTTGTCACCCTGGCGGCCAAGCCCTTCGGCGTGCCCGTCACCGTATCTATGAACCCCATTATGATTGACGGCACCGGCATGTGCGGCGGCTGCCGCCTGACCCTGATCCAGGACGGCAAGCGGGTCACCAAGTTCGCCTGCGTGGACGGCCCCGACTTCAACGGCTACGAGGTGGACTTCGACGAGGCCATGTCCCGGGGCCGGATGTACTTCGGCTTCGAGCGCCACGCCTACGAGGAAACCTGCAATCTGCTGAAAGGAGGCAACTGAAATGGCCATTGAACCCAAGAAACACGAAATGCCCTCCCAGGAGCCCCAGGTTCGGGCCCACAACTTCAACGAGGTCGCCTTGGGCTACACCCAGGAGATCGCCCTGGCCGAGGCCCAGCGCTGTCTGAATTGCAAGAACCGTCCCTGTGTCCAGGGCTGCCCCGTCAACATCGCCATCCCCGACTTCATCGCGAAGATGAAGACCGGCGACTTTGAGGGCGCTTACCAGGTCATTTCCCAGTCCTCCGCCCTGCCCGCCGTCTGCGGCCGTGTCTGCCCCCAGGAGAGCCAGTGCGAGAGCAAGTGCACCCTGGGCATCAAGTTTGAGCCCGTGGGCATCGGCCGTCTGGAGCGCTTCGTGGCCGACTGGCACAACGCCCATGCCACCGAGGCTCCTGTCAAGCCCGCCCCCAACGGCCACAAGGTGGCCATCGTGGGCGCCGGCCCTTCCGGCCTGACCTGCGCCGGCGACCTGGCCCGGAAGGGCTATCAGGTCTCCATCTTCGAGGCTCTGCATACCGCCGGCGGCGTGCTGGTCTACGGCATCCCCGAATTCCGTCTGCCCAAGGCCATCGTAGCCAAGGAAGTCGAAGGCCTCAAAGCCCTCGGCGTGGACGTGGAGACCAATGTGGTCATCGGCAAGACCCTGACCATCGACGAGCTCTTCGAGGACGGCTATGAGGCCGTGTTCGTGGGCTCCGGCGCGGGCCTGCCCAACTTCATGAACATCCCCGGCGAGGCCTATAAGGGCGTCTACTCCGCCAATGAGTTCCTGACCCGCTCCAACCTGATGAAGGCCTACAAGGACGACCCCGTCACCCCCATTATGAAGGGCGGCAAGGTGGCCGTCGTCGGCGGCGGCAACGTGGCCATGGACGCCGCGAGAACCGCCCTGCGTCTGGGGGCTGAGCACGTTTATATCGTCTATCGCCGCTCCATGGAGGAGCTCCCCGCCCGGAAGGAAGAGGTGGAGCACGCCATCGAGGAGGGCATCGATTTCCATCTGCTGCAGAACCCCGTGGAGGTCCTGGGCTACAACAATCCTGACGATCCCAGAGACCCCAAGAACGGCTTTGTCACGGGCCTGCGCTGCATCAAGATGGAGCTGGGCGAGCCTGACGCCAAGGGCCGCCGCCGTCCCGTCCCCATTGCGGGCAGCGAGTTCGTTCTGGACGTGGACACCGTGGTTATCGCCATCGGCACCAGCCCCAACCCCCTGATCAAGTCCACCACCAAGGGCCTGGAGGTCAACGCCCACGGCGGCATCATCGTCAATGAGGCCGGCCTGACCTCCCGGGAGGGCGTCTACGCCGGCGGCGACGCCGTCACCGGCGCGGCTACCGTCATCTCCGCCATGGGCGCCGGCAAGCTGGCCGCCAAGGGAATCGACGAATATCTGATGGGCAAATAATTCAATCACAAATAAGCACAAAGAGGCAGCAGGCGGATTGTCTGCTGCCTCTTTGTGCTTGCAATGAAGTATTGCCTTGCGGCAATATGAAGTATTCCTGAGGAATATGAAGTATCGTTGGCACGATGTGAAGTATGTGCTCCGCACATAATAAGCGAAGCGTCTTCATACGGCACAGCCGCACTTCATATTTGCGCAAGCAAATACTTCATTCCGGTTCAGTCCGCGTCCGCTAAATACTCTTCCAGGCAAATTCCCCGCTCGGTGATCTCCTTCGCCGCTTCCTTGCCCACGTAGCGGTAGTGCCAGGGCTCGTAGTCAATGCCGGTGAGGTCCACCTTGTCCGCCGGGTAGCGGAGAATGAAGCCGTAGCGCCAGGCGTTGTCCTTCAGCCAGTTCCAGGTGGCCGTGGAGTCCGCGTCGAACTCCGCGATGATGTCCAGGGCAAGGCCAAGCTGATGCTCGCTGGTGCCGGGTTCCGCCACGACGGTATGGGCCTTTTTCACCGCCTCGTCGTGACTCATGCCCTGGGCTTCGTAGCCGGCGATGTATTTGTCCATGATCTCCTGCTGCCGCTCCCCCGTGCGGAAGGACTCGTTGATCAGCGGGTAGATGCCAGCGGCCCGGGCGTCGTCAAACATCTGCTGGAGCTCGGGATAGATCCGTTCATCTACGTGGTGACCGTTCCGCAGGGCCTTGAGCTGCACCGTGAAGCCCTCGGGCAGAGGGTGGTCGGCGTTCACCAGAACAAGCTTCCAGCTCTCGTCCGCCGGGGCCTCGGTGGTTTGAGGCGCTGCCGTGGTGGGTGCGTGGGTGGCGGACTCTGTTTGGGGGGCCGACGATTCGGTGGGAGCTTCTGTCGTGGATGGCCCCGTCCGGGGCGGCTGGGTCTGAGCGGTGGTGCTTTCGCTTTCCCCGCCGGGCGCTGGGCTGTTGTTTTTCAGCAGATAAATGCCCAGCAGAATAAAGCAAGCCAACAGCAGCACGATCAGCAGGACCTTTAACGGGTCCTGCTGCCGTGCTTTTTTCTTTCGGTACGTCCCCGCCTGACGGCGGGGGTGCTGATCTTGTCTCATGGGTTTTTCGTCCTGCTTTTACAGATCCAAATTCATCTTCACGTCCTGGCGCTTTTGCTCCTCGGCGGAGAAGAACTCCTCCTTGGTCAGGCCCTTCATGCCGGCGATCATGCTGGAGGGGAAGGCCACCAGCATCTGGTTGTAGCGGGAGACGTTGGCGTTGTAGAGGCGGCGGGAGGCCTGCAAATGCTCCTCCACGTCGGCGATGGCTTTTTGCAGGGTGTTGTAGTTGGCGCTGGCCTTCAAATCGGGGTAGTGCTCCGCCAGAATGTGGATTTTCTCCAGATTCTCGCCCATGACGCGGTTGGCCTCGTTCTTCTCCTGCATGGTCATGCCCTGCCGGATCCGAACGGTCTCAAAGATGGTCTCCTTCTCGTACCGGGCGTAGCTCTTCACCACGTCGATCATCTTGGTCAGCACGTCGTAGCGCTTGGTCAGGGAGACGTCGATGTCGGAGCCGGCTTCGTCGATCTTTACCCGGGCCTTGTTCAGCCGGTTGGAGAGGGAGATGACGTAGCCCACAAGGAGTACGACTGCCGCGATAATTGCAATAAGTACCGGATTCATAGTTTATACCTCCTGTTTGAACAAATTGTTATCCAAGCTAAGCTCGTCAATGAACTGGGTAATGATGCCGATTTCGCTGCGAATCTTCTGCATGACGGCCTCCTCATCCACAGACTTGAAGATGCCGCCGGGCTCGAAGGAGTCCTTGTTGTCGTGGATGGCGATGTGGAGCCGGTCCCCCACGAAGCAGAACATCAGCTTGCCCTTGTTGTGAGCAGCCAGATTTTGTACCCGCTCCATAAAGGCGGGGGTGATGATGTAGAAGGCGTCGTGCTCGTTCTGGGCAAAAACCTGAAAGGCCTTGTTGAAGGTTTCGGACTCCATTTCCACCTTTTGGAACAGCTCCTCCTTTTTGCCGAAAAAGCGCTTGCGCTTGGCGTTGGGGAAGCCCTTCTGGGCAATCTGGACCTTAGCCCGAAATTCCTTGTTGAAGGCAAAGATCATCCAGCGGCCCCGGAAGATGGTGACGTACTCGGTGTGGGTGTGGCCGTCGGAGTCGGTAGACTGCCGCTCCTCCTCGATGTGGACGTCCGACTGCTCAAAGGGAATGCCCTTGTACCGGGCGGAAATATAGTCCTCCGCGTGGTATCGGTCGCCCATGTACATCATTTTGGTGGCGGCGATGGTCTCATAGGGGATGCCCCAGTCCGGGTGGTAGTCCAGGTCGGTGAACATCGATTGCAGAGACTGCTGCACGCAGGCCTGCTTGAAGGCGGCCCGATACCGCTGCCGGGGCTTCTTCATCACCAGTGTGGAGACGATGAACCCCCCGATCAGAATGAAGAACAGCAGAAATGGCTGGCGGGTGAGCGCTACAGACGCTGCCCCCAGCGCGATGATTCCGACGATACAGCCGAGCAGCCGGTTCCGGGCCGATACGCGGAGTTCGTTCAATTCGTCCATGGTTTTCCCTCCTTGTACATGGCCGCAGCGGCGACGGGGCAGCGCGGCCATAAGCACCTTCCAAAGCGATTACTCCGTTGGCAGGAACAGGTCGTTGTCAAGGCTGAGCTCGTTGATAAAGCGGGTGACAACGCCCATCTCGCTGCAGGCCATCCGGATTGCTTTCTGCGCATCGATGGGCTCAAAGACACTGCCGGGCTCAAAAGAATCCTTGCCGTCGTGGATGGCGATGTGGAGCCTGTTTCTGACAAAACAGAACAGCAGCTTGCCCTTGTTGCGGGCGGCCAGGTTCTGAAGCCGCTCCATGAAGGCGGGGGTGATGACATAAAAGGCGTCATGCTCGTTCTGGGCGTAAACTCGAAATTCCTCGTTGAAGGCTTCGGATTCCATGGATATCTTTTTGAACAGGGAGTTTTCCGTGCCGAAGAAGCGCCGGTGCTTTGCGTTGGGGAAGCCCTTCTGCACAATTTGAAAATTCGTCCGAAAATGCTTGTTGAAGTCAAAGATCATCCATCGACCCTGGAAAATTGTAACCGTACTTTTCCCGGCGGACTGCTGGATCAGAACGTCCGATTGCTCAAAGAGAATGTCTCCGTACCGGGCGCGGATGTAGTCCTCCGAGTGGAAGCTGGTTCCCAGGTCCATCATTTGTGTGTCGGCGATGGTCTTGCGGGAAATGCCGGTCCGCGACTTGTACACCACGTCGGTGAACTGCGACTCCAGAGCGCGCATAACAAAGGTATACTTGTAAGCGGCGCGAAACCGCTCCAGGGGGCGGCGAATGGCCAGCCAGGTGAGCAGGATGCCCGCTATGATGGAATTCTCGAATACGGAAAAGCTGTCTGTTTTCGCCCAAAGCAGGAGCCCGGTCACGGAAAAGAGAACGATGCACGCAATCAGCCGATTCCGGACGGCGAGGCGCAGTCGACTCAGTTTTTCCAACGTCTGTTCTCCTTTCTGTTCCGGCGAGACGGCGAATAATCTTTCTTGTGAGACCATTATACACATGGTTTGCATGAAAGTCTACGACAAAAACTGCAAAATTTCGAGGCTGATTTTGGCAGAAAGTGCAAAATGTACCGCGCCCTCCCCAGGGAGCGATGCCCACATCGCTCCGGCCATTCCCCCGGGCAATGACGCCGCCGTATCGGCGGCAGGAGGCGTCTTGCCTCCCTGAGGGCCGGGCACGGACGGGAAGCAGGCCCCCGGCAAAGCAAAGGCCCGGCCTTGCGGCCGGGCCCGTAGATATGTTTAGTTTTCCGCCAGCTTCCGGTACTTCTCATACCGCTCGGCGCTGAAGGCCTTGGCCTTCTCCATGAGGACGTCCGCCTGATCCGGGAAGGTCCGGCGCAGCGAGGCGTAGCGAACCTCGCCGTTGAGGAAGTCCTCCAGCGGGACGCTGGGCGCCTTGCTGTCCAGCACGAAGGGATTCTTGCCCTCGGCACGCAGTGCGGGGCTGTAGCGGTACAGGAACCAGTAGCCGCTGTCCACCGCCAGCTTGGCTTCCTCGGTGGAGTAGCCCATACCCTTGACGATGCCGTGGTTGATGCAGGGGGCGTAGGCGATAATCAGGGAGGGACCCTTGTGGGCCACGGCCTCCCGGATGGCCTTGATGGCCTGGTTGGGGTTGGCGCCCAGGGCGATGGAGGCCACGTACACGTCGCCGTACTCGGCGGCCAGCAGGCCCAGGTCCTTCTTGACGGTGCGCTTGCCCGCGGCGGCGAACTGGGCCACCGCGCCGATGGGCGTGGCCTTGGAAGCCTGTCCGCCGGTGTTGGAGTAGACCTCGGTGTCTACCACCAGAATGTTGACGTCGATGCCGGAGGCCAGCACGTGATCCAGGCCGCCGTAGCCGATATCGTAGGCCCAGCCGTCGCCGCCGTACATCCACATGCTCTTGCGGACGAAGTGCTCGCTGTTCTGCTTCATGTAGTCGATCTGCTCGCCGCAGTCGGCAGTCTTGTCCAGGGCGGTCAGCACGGCGTCAGCCAGCTCCCGGGCCTTTTCGTCGTCTTCATAGCCTGCAAGCCATTCCTCCAGAGCGGCCTTCAGGGTCTCGTCCTTGGCGGCTTCCAGGTATTCCTTGGCCTTGGCAGCCAGGGCCATACGCTGCTGCTGCACGGAGAGCACCATGCCCAGGCTGTACTCCGCGTTGTTCTCAAACAGAGAGTTGGAAATGGCGGGGCCGTGGCCGCGGCTGTTGGTGGCGTAGGGGTAGCTGGGGATGGAGAAGCCCCAGGCCTGGGTGCAGCCGGTGGCGTTGGCGATGATCATGCGGTCGCCGTAGAGTTGGGTCAGCAGCTTCATGTAGGCCGTCTCGCCGCAGCCGGCGCAGGCGCCGGAGAACTCCAGCAGGGGCTGCTCGAACTGGCTGCCCTTGGCGGAGAACTTGTCCATGGGGTTCTTCTTCTCCTTCAGGCCCATGCTGAACTCCCAGTTGGCAGCCTCGGAAAGCTGGCTGGCGATGGGCTTCATGGTCAGCGCCTTTTCCTTGGCCAGGCAGGCGGTGACGCAGGTGCCGCAGCCGGTGCAGTCCAGCGGGTCCACCTGGAGACGGTAGCGCAGGCCCTCGAAGCCCTTGCCCTTGGCCTCGTTGGTAACGTAGGAGGCGGGAGCCTTCCGGACCTCCTCCGCGTCCAGCAGGAAGGGCCGGATAGCGGCGTGTGGGCAGTAGAAAGAGCACATGTTGCAGCCGATGCACTTGGAGGCGTCCCATTCGGGCACGAAGGCGGCAAAGCCCCGCTTCTCATACTTGGCGGTGCCGATGGGCACGGTGCCGTCGGCCATATCTTTCCAGGCGCTGACGGGCAGCAGGTCGCCCCGCTGGCCGTTGACCATGTGCATGATGGTCTTGATGTAGTCGGGCTGGTTCTCGTTGACGGTCTGAACCTCGTCGGGCAGCTTGGCCCAGGCGGGATCCACGGAGACCTCCACGATGCCGTCCAGGCCCCGGTCCACGGCGGTGTAGTTCATGTTCAGAACCTTTTCGCCCTTCTTGCCGTAGGTCTTGGTGATGGCTTCCTTCATATAGCGCACCGCGTCGTCGATGGGCAGGACGCCGGAGAGCTTGAAGAAGGCGGACTGCAGCACGGTGTTGGTGCGGTTGCCCAGGCCGATCTCGGCGGCAATGTCGGTGGCGTCGATGGTGTAGAACTTGATATGGCGCTCCGCCAGGATGCGCTTGAGCTTGTTGGGCAGGTTGGCAATGAGCTCGTCGCCCTTCCACACGGTGTTCAGCAGGAAGGTGCCGCCGGGCTTGATCTCGTTGACGATGTCGTACTTCTTGACGTAGCTCTCGTTGTGGCAGGCCACAAAGTCCGCCATGGTGACGTAGTAGGTGGACAGGATGGGGTTGTGGCCGAAGCGCAGGTGGCTCTTGGTGACGCCGCCGGATTTCTTGGTGTCGTATTCAAAGTAGGCCTGCACGTACTGGTCGGTGTTGTCGCCGATGATCTTGATGGAGTTCTTGTTGGCGCCCACGGTGCCGTCGGAGCCCAGACCCCAGAACTTGCAGGAGATGGTCTTTTCGTCGGCGGTGACGATGTTCTCACCCACGGCCAGGGAACGGTGGGTCAAATCGTCGTTGATGCCCACGGTGAAGTGATCCTTCTTCTCGCCGATCATGTTGTCGAAGACGGCTTTCATCATGGCGGGGGTGGTGTCCTTGGAGGACAGACCGTAGCGGCCGCCCAGCAGGACGGGGCGGTTGGCCCGGTTGAAGAGCACGCCGGCCACGTCCTCATACAGAGGCTCGCCGTTGGCGCCGGCTTCCTTGGTGCGGTCCAGCACGGTGAGGACCTTGCAGGTCTCGGGAATGGCCTTCAGCAGATGTTCGGCGGAGAAGGGACGGTAGAGGTGAACCTGAATGAAGCCCACCTTGCGGCCCTGGGCATTCAGATAGGCCACGACCTCCTTCAGACAGTCGGAGACGGAGCCCATAGCCACGATGACTTCTGTGGCGTCGGGGGCGCCGTAGTAGTTGAACAGCTGATAGTTGCGGCCCGTCAGCTTGTTCATCTTCTCCATGTACTCCTCCACGATGGCCGGGGTGGCGTCGTAGAAGGGGTTCACGGCCTCCCGGCACTGGAAGGCGGTGTCGGGGTTCTGGACAGTGGAGCGCATCACGGGGCGCTCGCTGTTCAGGCTGCGTTTGCGGAAGCGCTGCAGGGCCTCCTTATCTACCATTTTTTCCAGATCGGCAAAATCCAGCACGTCGATCTTCTGCAGCTCGTGGGAGGTGCGGAAGCCGTCAAAGAAGTGCATAAACGGAACGCTGGACTTGATGGCGGACAGATGGGCCACCGCGGCCATGTCCATGCACTCCTGGACGCTGGAGGAGGCCAGCTGGGCAAAGCCGGTCTGACGGCAGGCCATCACGTCGGACTGATCGCCGAAGATGGAGAAGAAGCTGGTGCCCACGGTTCTGGCTGCCACGTGGATGACGCCGGGCAGCAGCTGACCGGCGATGCGGTACAGCGGGGGGACCATCAGCATCAGGCCCTGCGATGCTGTGTAGCTGGTGGACAGGGCGCCGCATTCCAGACTGCCGTGCATAGCGCCGCAGGCGCCTGCCTCGCTCTGCATTTCCACCAGTCTGACCGGATGGCCGAACATGTTCTTCATGCCGTTGGCGGCCCAGACGTCCACGTGCTCCGCCATGGGGCTGGAGGGCGTGATGGGATAGATCGTCGCTACCTCTGTAAACGCATAGCTGGCGTACGCGGCGGCCTCATTGCCGTCCATGGTTTTCTTTTTCATAAGATGCCGATCCTTCCTTTCGTTCATTCGCTGAGAGTTGTTACGGGCCGTTCCGGCGGCCCGCGGGGGATGAAATCTGCGAGCCCGCTGCCGGGCAAAATGTCCGGAAACAAAGTCTGAATTTTCCCTCTAATTGGCTATTATACACGAGCTTTTTGGGAAAGTCAATGTCAAGAAGAAAACAACTTGGCCCATCCCGGGGGGATGGGCCAAGCGCTTTGTGAAAGATCAGGTGCGACTGTTCAGCAGGCCGCGGAGAACGTTAACCACGTCCTTTTCCCCAGCGTCTGTCAGGTCGGCCTCGCCGGAGACCTGGGAGAGCTTCCGCATGTCCTGCATGTCCTCATTCAGCATATCAAAGCCGATAGTGTAGACAGGGATTTTGAGAGCCTTGACAATGGGAAGAATGCGGCTCAGGTTGACGCCGCCTTCCTGGTGACCGTCGGACAGGACGAACATGACAGGCACCGCGTCGGGGAGCTCCGCCTGCTTCTCCAGCAGCATCTGGGTTGCTACCATGGTGGCGTCGTAGATGGCCGTGCCGCCGTTGGCGCTCATTTGCTTCACGGCGCCGGAGAACTTGGCCCGCTGGGTGGCGTCAAACTGCTCGATGGGCAGCAGAACGTGAACATCCGTGGAGTAGGAAACCAGACCCAGGTAGTTCTCGGAGCTGATGAACTGGGCCGAGCGCAGCAGGGCGTCCTTCAGGCTGGAGAGCTTGTTTCCCCGCATGGAGCCGGAAACGTCGGTGACGAAGACCGCGATGACGGGGCGGCCGCCGGTCTTGTTCTGCTTCCAGAGCTTCTGGGCAGCCAGATAGCCCAGACCGTCCAGACCGGGATCCTGGCCCTTGTAGTCCTCGTGGCGATTAAAGCCCTTCTCCGTGCCCAGCTTCTGGGCGTCGGGGGTCAGGCAGTAGTCAATGAAGAGCTTGGCAGCCTCCTGCTTTTCCTGGCTCACGTAGGAGAAGGTGAAAACCGGATGGTCGTGGCGAATGCCTACGGGGACGTAGACATAGTTTTCCAGCTCTTTGTTCAGCACGTAGGCCTGCTCCTCCATGGCCATGGCGTTGACGATGCCCCGCTTGGCGTTGTTGCGCATAATGGCGGTGGTGTGGGCGGTGGGAGGCGCGGTCTTCTGGTATTCCATCAGCTTGGCGGAGGCGGCTTCCGACAGGGGGTTTTCGGGGTCAAAGGCCGCCAGGATCATGGTCAGCATGTTCAGGCCAGTGCTGGAGGCGTAGGGATAGGTGTAGGCGAAGGTCAGGTCCTTGTTGATGGTGGCCTCCACCACGTTCTTCATGTTGACTTCCTTGTACTTGGCGATGAAGTCGTCATAGACCTTGTCGGAGATCAGAATGCCCGCGGTGTTGCCCAGCAGCCGGTCGCAGAGGGTGACGGTCTGGATGCCGGAGGCGTCCAGCATCTTGCCCCAGGCCCCGTGGCTGGGAACGTAGAGATCGGGCTGATAGAGACCGGCCCGCATGTAGGTCACAACCTCGCCGCCGGTGATCTGCCGGACGGTGATGGTCACCTTTTTGCCGTTGTATTCGTGGTTTTCCCGGTTGAATCTCTCCGCCAGAACGTTCATCCAGTCGTCAGGCGCCTCAGAGGAGAGCTCCGTGTCCGCCGCGATCTCAATGTTGATTGCACCGTTGCCTCGCACAGTGATGGGGAAGACGGAGATGTCGGACAGGGCGTCCGCTTCGTTGGAGTAGTCCGCGGCGTCCAGATCGATGGGGGGATTCTCATGGCTGACGTTTACGCGGGTCAAAATCGCCTTCATTTCCTCGATGGCGTCTTCTCTGCTGATCTCCTTGACGTCGGAAGAGGGATCGTCATAGACCTGGCTGCAGCCGGAGAAGGCCCCCAGCAGCAGGACAAAGACGAGTGCGAGCGCGATCAATTTTTTCATGCCAGTTCCTCCTGTAATACTTTGATGAATGCTTCCACAGAGCCCAGCGATTCTTGCGTGGTGCCCTGATTGTTGATATACTCGGTGACGGTGGAATTCAGGCGTTTCGCCTGATCCAGCACCCGGTTGTTGTGGTCCAGCGCCTCGTCCATGGAGGCGCTGAGCTCCTCGATGGGAGCCGTGTCGTCGTACATCATCAGCCGGTTGTAAACCTGCCGCATCTTGCCGAACATATTCTGCTCCAGCTTGTCCAGAAAAGCCTCCGCCTCGGAAAGCTCCGTGGCGTCGTTGTTCCGCAGGAGCCGCTTCAGATTCGCCTGATATTCGTTCATGCGATCCAGCTGGACCTGGAATTTGGGCCGGTAGGCCGCCACCTGGCCGGGGGCGCTGTCAAACAGCGTACGCAGCAGCTCCCGCATTTTTTCTTCGTTGAAGCGGCCTGCTTCGGTGGAGAGGGGCGCCTTGGATTTCCGGTCCGCGGCGCGAAGGGTGTCCATACGCTTTTCCATCTGCCTGGCCTCGCTTCTGGCCAGGGCGATCCGAACCACGATGCCGGCCAAAAATGCTGCGCCCACCAGAAGCGCGCCCCGGGCTGCCCACAAAAGGGCACGATAGGTGGACATGCCGCCGGAAATCACGACGGAATCCTTGGACAGCGCCAGTGCGATGCGGCCGGCCAGTCCGATACCCAAGGCCGAAAGACCGATGATCGTTCCCTTATTCTTCATGCCGCTCCCCCCTTTGCTGTGCGTTTTCCGCCTGTTCGATCCTCTGCCGGAGCTGCTCCACGGAGAGACTGTCCAGCAGTTCCTCCTGCTCCCGCAGCTGCGCCGCGCTTTGCCGGATCAATTCCAGCCGGGCGGCCCGGGCCGCCTGCTCGTCCAGCGTTTTTTGCAGGAACAGAAGCTCCGACCGGGCGTGGGCGATCCGTGTCGGGTCGTCGCCCCCCGCTTCGGTGTATTGCGTCAATCGGGATTCCAGTGCTTCCGCCAGATCTGATACAGCGGCCCGGATTGTCCGTGTCTTGACCCGTAGGCTGCGAACCTGGGACGCCACCCAATCCGGGGCGGGGTCCCTGGCGTTTTTGAACTTTTGCAGGGCGGCGTCATAGTTTACCGTCTCAAAAATTTCCTGCAGCCGGTCCGGAACTGACCGAAGAAAGCGGTCAAATTCCCGCTGGGCCTGTTTCAGCACGCTCTTGTCCATCGCTCAGACGACCTCTCTGGGTACGCCGCGGACCGTACCGGGCGGCACACCGAATAATCAACCGATTTGACGCACTTATTATATCGTGTTCGGCACCGCTCGTCAACTACTCATACTGAAAAATCGGGCACTTCATTTGCACAAAAACTGCAAAATCAGCCGCGTTATTAGTGGTCTGACGGGAGAATGCCTGAAAACGCAAAGAAAAATCTTGACAAGCGGGGAATCTTATGGTAATATGCTAAGGCTGATTGTGTCAAGGAAGCTGCGGGTGTAGTATAACGGCTAGTACAACAGCCTTCCAAGCTGTGGGCGTGGGTTCGATTCCCATCACTCGCTCCATATACGCCAGTAGCTCAGCTGGATAGAGCAACTGCCTTCTAAGC
>JAEEGJ010003167.1_pt1 | contig 66402 bp, 62 predicted proteins | sample 8958761 | NCBI WGS metagenome assembly JAEEGJ01 (sample SAMN16246546, study PRJNA631951) | gut metagenome | biome: gut microbiome; feature: rumen; material: RS-attached | host: Bos | place: Iran: Karaj | collected 2018-10 | reverse complement strand
ACCGAAGGCAAGGAAGTTGATCAGCATTGACGTACCTCCCAGGCTGATGAACGGCAGCGGGATACCTGTAATAGGCAGAAGTCCTACGGCCATACCCATGTTCTCGATAAAGTGGAATGCGAAATATCCGGTAAATCCGGTAATTGTATAAGAAGCAATTTTAGTCGGGCAGTTTGCAGCAACGTAGAGGCATCTGCACAGGAAGAAGAACGCAAGGATTATTACCGTTGTCGTGCCGATGAATCCCATGTGCTCTGAGATCGCTGCAAAGATAAAGTCACTCTCCTTAACCGGAACGCTCGTTAAGATTCCCGTGTGGTTTCCGGTGAGACCGCCCGATGCGATCGCAGCCTTCGACTGCATGAGGTTATACTCCGAGCGAGGGTCGGAACCCTGGAACGCAAGCGACAGGATTCTGTCCTTCTGATAAGGCTTAAGATAGAACGTCCATACTGCCGGAATAACGATAACGACTACGGATGAGAATGCCAGGAGGAAGTATCTGTAACGCACGCCCCATGCAAAGAGCATGCATACGAATGTAAATACGATAACCATCGCGGTACCGAAGTCAGGCTGCATGAGGATAAGGAGCATCGGAGGCGCGTAATAAGCACCCATGATTCCGAAGCCCTTGAGGACTGTATATTCCTTGTTTGCCATCTTCTCGAAGATATCGGCAGCAACCATGATAAGACCGAGCTTTGCAAGCTCAGACGGCTGGAAGTTACCGATGACAGGAAGATTGAGCCAGGAGTCAGCACCCCATGTGGCAACAAGTGAATAACCGTCGATAGGTACAAGGATCAAAAGGAACAGGGATACCGCGTAGATCATACGGCCGACGATCTTCATGAAGTGTGAATCAAGGACACTCAGGATCATGGCGCCGATAATGCCGGCAACGGTAGCCGCTATCTGTCTGTAGAAATTACCCGGATATGCCGCGTAACCTTTGGATAAAACTCTCTGAAGAACAAAAAGGCCGATTATCGTCATTGCCAAAATAGGCACAACAAGATAATAGTCAACGGTCTTAAGACCGTCTCTCCCGCGAAGTCTGACAACGCCGGAACCAGCCTTATCCATTATTTATTCTTCTTTCCGCTTTCCATTTCTTCATAGAGTGCTGCAGGGAAAGGTCTCTTCTCGAGTCTCTTTGTTCTTGCGTATGCAATGTAAAGCAATGCAGCAATAACAAATACAAGTGATAAGAGCTGTGAGATTCTGATGCTTGTGTGACCAATATAAAGAGAATCTGTTCTCATACCCTCAATGAAGAATCTTGCTGTTCCGTAAAGTGCAAAATATGCGCATGAAGTCTCGAAAGAGAACTTTGAATGCTTTCTGATGTAAAGAAGAATAAAGAAGATCGTGATATCTGCAAGTGACTCATAAAGGAATGTCGGATGAACCGGCATTGTGGATACGAGTGTGGGGCAGTTCATCTGAAGATAGCTCTCTACTGTTGAGCTTGTCATACCCCAGGGAAGTGTTGTTGTTGTACCAAAGCACTCCTGGTTAAAGAAGTTGCCCCATCTGCCGATTGCCTGTCCCAGAGGAAGGTAAACAACACAGTAGTCTGCAAGTTCCCTGAACGGAATCTTCCTAATACGGCACATAACAAGTCCTCCGATGAATACGAGGATAACACCGCCGTAGATGGCAAGTCCGCCGCCTCTAAGGTCGATAATTGCCGCCGGGTTCTTTGAATAGTAATCCCAGTTGCATGCAACAAAGTAAGCTCTGGCACCAATAATGGCACAAGGGATGATCATGAGGATCGTATCGTAAACGAGGCCCTCAGGGAAGTTAAGGCTCTTTGCCTGCTTAACTGCAAGAACAACAGCCAGAACAAGCGCTGCAGCAATAAGCAGTCCGTACCAATATACTTCTAAACTCCCGATAGTAAATGCTACGGGGTTAACATTGATGTTAATTCCTAATCCCGGGAACTTAACTTCAACAAAGTCAAACATGTGTCCTTATCCTCCATACCCTCATGGGGTCATTCAAATCTTTGATATATTACCACAAAATAAAGAATATAACTTTCGAGAATGCCATTCACGGCCTAAATGAGGTTTTTGATGTACTCCCTGGCCTGTGTCTTATTGAGTTCCACAGCATTGATCAGGTCCTCTTTGGATGTGTACTGTGTCTCGGGTCTCAAAAAGTGCATCAGGTCGATCGAGAACTTAGCGCCATAGATATCCTCATCGAAATCGAAGATATATGTCTCGGCAACATCATTCACCGCGTCTTCCAACGTAGGGCGTCTGCCGATATTGGTAACTCCGTAGAGCACGCGGTTACCTAAGCGGACTCGCGAAACGTATACGCCTCTCCTCACAACATACTTATCTTCGGGAATACTAATGTTGGCAGTGGGAAAACCCATCGTTCTGCCGAGCTGTTTGCCCTGAACACAGTAACCGGAATAGGAATAGTCCCTGCCGCCGCAGAGCTGTCTTGCGAGATCGACATCGCCCTCTTCCAGAGTCTTTCTGAGCCATGTTGTGGATATCTTGCTGTCAGTGCCTTCGAGAACGCGGTCCTTAACAACGATTACGCGGACATCATTTGCTCTGGCAAATTCCTTGATCATCGCGACATCGCCTCTGGCATTACGGCCGAATCTGTAATCCTCGCCCATGACGAGAGTATCAGCGATGGCACGGTTAAGGAGAATATCAGTAAGATACTGTTCAGGCTCCATGTTCTTTACTGCATCGAAATCCAGAACAAGAATCTCATCAGCGCCTGCCTTGCCTATGAGATTCAGCCTCTCCTCTGATGTATAGAGAGACTTGGAATCAGACTTGATCAGATTCTTGAATGTCTGAACCGTTGAAGTGAGTCCGTCACGCTCAGCAATTGCAACAGTCTTCTCGATAATGTCCATATGGCCTCTGTGGAGACCGTCAAACAGGCCTAACGCAATAACTCTACCCTTTGTTCCCAGGGGAAGGTCATTGATCGTATATGTGTTGCATACTTTAATCATGCGCGTAAAGCCTCTCAATTCTCATAGTCAGTGAGCCGCTTTCCATCGCAGGGAAAACAACGGCAATCAGATTACCTTCTGAAGTTGCTCTGTAGTACACACGGTTCTCATCTGATACTTCGTGATCTACGGATATAGGGAAAGCAATCTTTCTTCCGAACCTGATGTCCTTTGTCTGCTTGGGATCAAGCTTTATCTCAGGCAGGAAGCTTACTGTCTCTGAAGCGTCTCTCACAAAAGAGAAATCACCTTCGGCAGCCATCTTCTCAAGCTGTTCAGGCGTATATGCGTCCTTAACGTTAAACTGTCCGTTGACAGTTCTTCTGAGCGAATCGGCATAAGCGCCGAATCCTGTAATGTCACCCATGTCTGAGCAGATGGTTCTGATGTATGTACCCTTGGAGCACATACAGTCAAAATCAACCGCAATGCCCTTATCGAGTTTTGCGATATTGTTGATATCAAGTGAATAGATCGTGATGGCGGCAGGCTTCAGATCAGGCATCTCACCTTTTCTGGCGAGTTCATATGCCTTCTTGCCGTCGATCTTTTTGGCAGAATATGCCGGCGGGAGCTGTTCCTTCGTAGCCTTGACCTTCAAAGCTGCGGTACGGATCAGTTCATAGTCTGAATTCTCAAGTGCAGCGATATCAGATTCAGAGGGATAATTCTCTGAAATGAATTCACCCATCTTGTCCATCGTATCAGTCTGTGCGCCGAAAATGCATTTGCAGGAATAGCCTTTGTCGAATCCTTCGCAGAATCTTAAGAACTTCAGGCCCTTACCGACGAACACGGGTAACAGGCCCGTCGCGAAAGGATCCAACGTTCCCAAATGTCCTACTTTACGGGTGCCCAAGAGCTTACCGACAAAGCGGTCAGTCTTAAAGGAAGTCCATCCCTCGGGCTTGTCTACAAGGATGAAACCATCTTGAATCATAAGGTGTTCTGGACCTTTTCAATTACTTCTTCTGCGACTGTATAAATGTCGCGGTCTTTTACAGTAAATCCTGATGCTCTGACGTGTCCTCCGCCGCCGAAGATCTCAGCGAACTTAGAGCAGTCGAAGTATTCCTGTGATCTGACATTTCCTCTGATCTCACCGTTCTCGAGTTCTCTCAAAACGATGGCGATCTCAACGCTGTCTATGTCACGCATAGCTGATACAACATCATCTACCCCGTCAGGACCTGCGCCAAATTCCTTGAACTGGGAATAAGGAACAACCGTCAGCGCAAACTTCTCATCACAGTAGAACTGCACTTCAGACCTTGCCTTTGCAGACAACAGGAACTTGGATTTAGTCTTGCGGTCAAAAAGGTTGTAGCAGACTTCGGAAATATCACCTCCGAGATCGATCAGGTGACCTGCTGTCTCAAGCGTCTCGGATCGTGTGTTTTTGAATGTGAATCTGCCCGTATCGGTAACGATTCCGGCGAGAACTGCTTTCGCTGCGTTAGGATACAGAATATCCTTCATGTCCTTGCCTGTAATGGCAGATATCTGCTGGGCAACATAAAATACCATCTCGCATGCGGATGATGCATCCGGATCGATCCACATGTTATCCGATCTCGTTGTAACTGATGCATGGTGATCGATGACGACCTTTGTTTCAACGGAATCGAAGATCTCACCGCAGATGCCCATTCTGGAACTCTCGGACAGGTCAGTTGCAATTACGGCACCGACTTTTCTGCTCCCGATCGTTCCGTTGTTTTTGAATTCTGCTGCAAGTTCAGTATCTGAATCCGGCTGGAAGAAAAGCTCCTCTATTCCGAGGAACTTCATGTTCTCAGGAAGACTCTCGGGGATGGCAACATAAGCGTTGCCGCCCAAAGCCCTGACAATGCTGACTACTCCTGAAGACGCACCGATGCAGTCTCCGTCAACACTTTTATGCAGGAAAACAAGAACCATTTCATTGTTGGCTTTTGTCTTCTCAATAACGCTTAAGATGTTCTGTGCGCTTCTCGCGCTTCCTTCCTTATAGCGTTCTCTCATTTAATACTCCGTTCTAATGTGTCAAACGAAGAAAGTAACTGCCATGCGGCAGTTACTCTTCTTCCTGACTTTCTTCCTTTTTACCTTCGCGCTCTTCTCTGGCGATTCTTCTGGCTTCGTCTTCCTTGATCGTCTTCTCGATCAGAGACTCCATCCTGATAGCTTCATTCAAAGTGTTATCAAGCTTGAAGCTTAATTCCGGAGCAACTCTCAGGTTGATCTCCTGAACAGTCTCGTAACGTATGAAGCCCTTTGCGTGCTCAATTGCCTGCATCGCTTCCTTCTGAGTCTGTTCATCGCCATAGACAGAGATAAACACAGTTGCATGAGATAAGTCGCGGCTCATCTTAACCGACGTAACGGACGTCATTATCGGAACTCTCGGATCCTTTAACTTCGTCGCGATGATCGTCGAGATGATCTTCTGGATCTCATCTCCGACTATCTCGGGTCTTCTGTTTTTCATATCAGTCCCTCTTAACTTCGACGTTACCGAATGCTTCGATTACGTCGCCGATCTTAATGTCGTTATACTTCTCGACTGTAAGACCGCACTCATGTCCGGATACTACTTCTCTTACGGAATCCTTCTCGTGCTGCAAGGAGCCGAGGACACCAGTATAAACAACGACGTCGTCTCTGATGACTCTGACGTTGGAAGATCTCTGGATCTTACCATCTGTAACATAGCATCCGCCGATCGTACCGATACCGCTGACCTTGAAGAGCTGTCTGACTTCCGCATGGCCCCAGACGACTTCTTCGATCTTAGGTGCGAGCATACCCTTCATAGCGTTCTCAACATCTTCGATAGCGTTATAGATGACGCTGTAGAGTCTGATGTCTACGCCTGTTTCCTTAGCCTTATCGATGATCATCTGTGAAGGTCTTACGTTGAAGCCGATGATGATCGCATTGGATACGTCAGCGAGAACGATATCTGATTCGTTGATCGCACCGACTGCACCGTGAATAACGTTGATCTTAACTTCTTCGTTTGTGAGCTTCTCCAAAGACTGCTGAACGGCTTCGACAGAACCCTGAACATCAGCCTTGATGATGATATTGAGATCCTTAACGTCACCTGCTGCCATCTGTGCTGCGAGTGTATCAAGGCTCATCTTGGATGATCTGTGGAGCTGCTCTTCTCTCTGCTTGATCTTACGCTTTTCAACAAGCTGTCTTGCTGTCTTATCGTCGTCTACTGCAAAGAGGATCTCACCTGCCTGAGGAACCTCAGGGAGACCTAAGATCTCAACAGGAATTGAAGGACCTGCCTTCTTGATCGGCATACCCTTGTCATCGTACATAGCTCTTACGTTACCGAGAATAGGGCCGCATACAACTGTATCACCCTGTCTCAATGTACCGCGCTGGATGAGAACTGATGCAACCGCACCTCTGTTCTTATCGAGCTTAGCCTCGATAACGGCACCCTTAGCCTGACCCTTAGGATCTGCCTTGAGTTCCATGATGTCTGCTGTGAGGAGAACGTTCTCGAGGAGATCATCAATACCTGTACCCTGCTTTGCAGAGATAGGTACCATGATCGTCTGGCCGCCCCACTCTTCGCAGATAAGTCCGTAGTTTGTAAGTTCCTGCTTAACTCTGTCAGGATTTGCGCCCGGCTTATCGATCTTGTTGATTGCAACGATGATCTCTGTATTAGCAGCCTTGGCGTGGTTGATAGCTTCGATTGTCTGAGGCATTACACCGTCGTCTGCAGCTACAACGAGGATAGCGATATCGGTGAACTGTGCACCTCTTGCTCTCATCGTGGTGAACGCTTCGTGACCAGGAGTGTCGAGGAATGTGATCTGACGGCCCTTAAGTCTTACAGTGTAAGCACCGATCTTCTGTGTGATACCGCCGGCTTCGCCTTCAGTTACATTGGAAGATCTGATCTTATCGAGGAGTGATGTCTTACCATGGTCAACGTGACCCATAACAACGACAACCGGAGGTCTTGTCTCGAGGTTCTCCGGATTATCCTCATCGTTGAAAAGGATATCTTCCTCTGTCTTCTCTTCAAGAAGTTCTGCGTTGATTCCGAAGCTGTCTGCTACGAGACATGCTGTATCGAAATCGAGTTCCTGGTTGATCGTTGCCATAACACCAAGCTTCATCAAAGCCATGATGATGTCGGAGCTCTTCTTGCCGATACCTTCAGCAAACTCCTTAACTGTGATGAATGCAGGAATCTTGATCTCAGTGATTACCTGCTCAACAACAGCCTGCTGAGCCTCCTGCTTCTTTTTCTTCTTCTTGAAAGAGAAATCATCATAGTCACCATCGCTGTTAACACGGCCTGAGAACTGTGATGTGCGGGACTGCTTTCTCTTGTCGATATTAGCATTCTTCTCGCCGTCTCTTCTGTCGTTATTGTTATGCTTCTTATCGAAAGCACTCTTCTCTGCATAAGAAGATCTGCTCTTCTTTGCTTCCTCGATCGGAGCTTCTGCTCTCGGCTTGGGTGCTCTCTTAAACTGGGGACGCTGGTTATCATCGTCCTTATCCTTGTCGAATCCGCCGCCTTTGTTGCCCTGGAAGCCGCCGTTACGGTTATTGTTGTAACCGCCCTGTCTCATCGGGCTCTTCTTATCTCTGCCGGAATATGTGATAACCGTAGAACTTCTGATCGTCTCGCCTCTTGCGGGGACATCAGGAAGTGAGATAACTGCAGAAGAGAGTCTGGGCTTGGGCTGTGCAGCAGGCTGCTCAGGCTTCTTCTCAGGAGCCGGCTTTTCCTCTGCCTTGGGTTCAGGTTTAATCTCAGGCTTAACCTCTTCCTTTACTTCAGGCTTAACTTCTTCCTTAACTTCAGGTGCCTTTACCTCAGGAACTTCTTCCTTTACTTCAGGCTTTGTCTCAGGCTTAGCAGCCTTGGGAGCAACAGCCTTCTTGGCAGGCTTCTTTTCTTCTGCGGGTGCTTCTTCAGCCTTAGGCTCTTCCTTCTTTTCTACTGTCTTCTTTGCAGCAGGCTTCTTGGGAGTAGCCTCAGTCTTTTCAGCCTTGGGTGTTGCCTTCTTAACAGGCTTCTTTTCTTCTGCAGGAGCTTCCTCAGCCTTTGTCTCTGCAGGCTTCTTTGCAACCGGCTTCTTTACAGGCTTAACTTCTTCTGCTGCAGGTGTTTCAACCGGAGCAGGTGCAACTGCCTCAGCAACGGGTGCTGCGGGTGCTTCTGCTTCGTCTGTCTTCTTCTTATGTACTCGGCCGAGTCTCATCTTCTTGCTGCCGGATACACCTCCGACTGTCAGGCCGCTCTTTTTATTTTCGTTTTCTTCACTCATCAATTATCTTCCTCCTCGTTGATCTTCTCGAGTATGGCGGAAATACCATCCGCAAAGCTTTTGTCCGTAATTGCCGCTACTGTTCTGTCGGGTTTGCCCAACGCATATCCCAGATCTTCTGATGTTCCGAAGCTGTAACAGGTGATCTCATCCGAACCCGTGTTCTTCAGTATCTTATCCAAAGAATTACGCGAAATATCTTTGGTAATGATCAGGAGCTTGACGTTACCGGCACGGATCGCTCCGATAACCGCATCGCTTCCCGATACCACTTTGCCTGCGCGAGCCGCGAGGCCTAACATTCCGTATACTCTTTCAGTTCCTGTCATTCGCTTGTCTTAATGCTCCCCAAAAGTGATTTAGCCAGTTCCTTAATCTCTTCTTCGTTCAAAGGCTTCTTAAGACCCTTGGAAAGCTTGGCTGCCTTCTTAAGCTCAGCAGTTATGCATTTCTCGTCGGGACAGAGATATGCTCCTCTTCCGGCAAGCTTGCCGGACGGATCATAAACTACGTCTCCGTCGGGAGTTACAACAACACGCAGGAGATCACTCTTGTCTCTTACGGTTCTGCAGGATACACAACTTCTTTGCGGCTTTTTCTTCATAACCAAACGCTCTGCTTTAATCAGCCTTCCTTGCCGTTTTCATCATCAACGACTGTAAAGTCATCGATAAGTGTCTTTGTAGCTTCAACGCTCTCGTCAGATTCCTTCTTGATGTCAATCTTGAATCCTGTAAGTCTTGCAGCAAGACGTACGTTCTGACCGCTCTTACCGATAGCGAGTGAGAACTGCTGGTCAGGTACGATTACCTTTGCATATCTCTCAACTTCACCGTTCTCGTTTGTTGTAATCTCAGTATCAACTCTGGAAACCTTTGCAGGCTGGAGAGCCTCACTGATGAAGAGAGCAGGATCTTCCTTCCAGTCAACGATGTCGATCTTCTCGTCAGCGAGCTCGTTCATGATCTGCTGAACTCTCTGGCCTCTCTGACCTACGCAAGAACCCTTTGCGTCGATATCGGGATCTTTGGAGAAAACAGCGATCTTTGTTCTTGAACCTGCTTCTCTTGCAACTGATCTGATAACAACGTCGCCTGCCTTGATCTCAGGAACCTCAAGCTCGAAAAGCTTTGTAACGAGTCTTGCATCTGTTCTTGAGAGGATGACAGAAGGTCTGCCGTTAGCTTCCTCTACGCCCATTACGAGGAATTTCATGATTTTGTCCTGATCGTAATGCTCGTTTCTGTTATTTCTGATCTGACCGTCGTGCTTAACAACTGCTTCAGCACGGCCGATGTTTACGTATACGTTTCTTGCGTCCTTACGAACGATGGTACCGGAAGTGATCTCACCAATCTTGCCGGAGAACTCGCTCTCGATCTTGGAGCTCTCTGCATCTCTTAACTTCTGGTTGATTGCATTCTTTGCAGCGCTTGCTGCCAAACGGCCCAAGTCCTCAACGTCGATACCGATCTCGATCTCGTCTCCGACTTCTACGTCCTCATATCCCAACTCGTTAGCTGCTTCAATGGAAATCTCATTAGCCTCGTCGATGACATCGTCAACAACCTCAGCGAGCTTGTAAACATAGATCTCGCCTGTCTCTCTGTCGATCTCAGCGTTTACGGACTTGATATCCTGCTTATTGCCGCCGAACTCACGTCTGTAAGCTGCAACAAGACCGCTCTCGATCGCCTGAAATACTTCTTCCTCATCGATGTCTCTTTCTTCTGCGAGGAGCTTGACCAAGCTGACTATTGTATCCTTGGGTTCCTCTTCATTCTTCTTTCTGGGCATTTTATATTTCCTCCTAACTTAAAATTCAATGTGACGTACGGCCTTTGCGATCTCCTCAAAACCGAGAGTCAGTTCATCGCCGTTATCAAATACAAATGTTGCCTTGCTGTCTTCTGCGCCCTTGATGGCTGCAGTAAAACTCTTCTTGCCTTCCACGGGCTTGTAAAGTGATACATCGACCTTCTCGCCTGCGTATCTGTTGTAATCCTTCTCTGTCTCCAGAGGTCTCGTAAGTCCCGGTGAGGATACTTCGAAGAAATCCGGATCGATCGAAGCTGTTTCGTCAAAGATCGGGTCGACCGCACGGCTCACTGTCTCACAGTCATCGATACCGATGCCGCCGCGTTTGTCTATGTAGAGCGTAAGGACCATTCCGCGCGCTTCCTTGACATAGGAACAATCGACAAGATCAAATCCGAGTTCAGCCACAACAGGTTCAGCCAGTTCGAAAGCTTCCTGTGCTACTTTTGATCTCTTAACCAAATTCATTCTCCTTTTACAACAAAAAACGGACACGCCATACGGCTGTCCGTTCGTAAAAACTCTTTTATGAACTACGTAATTTTAACATATAGGCAAAAATAACGCAAATTGAAAAATGTTCCTGATTTTTTACATTTTAATATTCATTTCGCGCGTTAATTATACTAAAATAAATACATCCAGATATCCAATGGAAATAAGTTCCCCAAAGGAGAAATTCTTATGATTAAACTTATTGCAGGACCTAAGGGCACAGGCAAGACAGCCAAGCTCGTCGACGACATCAACGCAGTTGCAGCTTCTGACAGCAACGTAGTATGCCTTGAACGTGGCAACAGATTAGACCAGCTTCTCAAGCCCACAGTACGTCTTGTAAATATGAAGGAATACCCCATCGAAGGTTTTGAACAGGTTCTCGCATTCATCTGCGGTATCTGCTCCAAAGATTACGACTTAACACATATCTATGTTGACGCAATCTGCAAAGTTGCAAACAACTACGATCCCGAGGGTCTCGGCGCATTCCTTTTGAAGCTTGACGAATTCTTGAAGGATACACCTGTTACAGCTACTATCCTTTACAGCGGCGAAATCGACAGCCTCCCTGAAGAAGCTAGAAAGTTTGCCTGATCTACAACTTAATACCGTAAAAATACCCGGGCCTATAACCAGGTCCGGGGTTTTTAATAAACAAACCATACAGGAGGGAAAAATAATATGGGTTTGATAAAAGAATTCAAGGAATTCGCACTCAAGGGCAATGTAGTTGATATGGCTATCGGTGTAATCATCGGTGCTGCATTCAAGGACATCGTTACATCTTTCACAGACAGCTTCATCAATCCTTTGATCGCTTCAGTCGGCGGTGCTGAGATCGCCGGAGCAATCCGTCTTCCTTGGGTTGACTACACAGGACTGACAATGGAAGAGATTCAGTCTCTCTCACTCAATTATGGTGCTTTCTTAACAGCAATCATCAACTTCCTTATCATGGCAATCATTCTTTTCGCTATGCTCAAGGGAATCAATGCACTCAAGAACGGTGTCGGCAAGCTCAATAAGAAGGGCAAGAAAGAAGAACCCGCACCTGCACCCGAACCTTCTGACGAAGTTAAGCTTCTCACAGAGATCAAGGATCTCCTCAAGGCTCAGAACGCTAAGAAATAACTTAGTTTACTACTGAAATTCAAAGAGGCTGTCTCAAATGAGGCAGCCTCTTTTTTGTGGTGTTCTTTATCGTACGGATCAATCTTTTTTCTTTTTCTTGGCCTTGTCTTTTTTCTTCTTCTTTTTCTTGCTCTTCTTATCTTCTGCCACAGGTTCGGTATCCTTTGCCTTTGGCTTCTTGACCGGGGCAATTGCTTTCGCTTCGCCTGTAAGAGCATTTATTCCTGAAGTGACAAGTTCTATGGTTTCCTTATTTATCGAATAGTACGCGAACCTTCCCTTGCGCTTAAGGTTTACAAGTCCAGCTCCTGTCAGAACGGACATGTGGTGTGACAGCGTCGGCTGCGTAAAATCGAATTCTTCGAGAATATCTTTGGCAGTCATTTCGCCTCTTGAAGATATCAGGGTTAAGATCCTGAATCTGACGCCTTCTGCGAGAACGCCGAGAACTTCAACAAGCTGTTCTTCTTTTCCTGACATAGTTATCTGTTATCAGGCAATAAGCTGGTCCTTGAGTGCTTCTTCGAATTCGCCGAGGTTAGCGCATGCGATGATCTCAGCATTATCTTCGAGAAGGATCTCGTCCTCTCCTCTTACGAGAACTGTCATAGGTACACCCATCTTGCGGAGCAGGATGAGCTGGTACTCTTTGGACTCTTCAGCAGAGAGATACTTACAGAGAAGTCTCAATACCTGCTTGGCGTCTTCAAGATAGATTCCGGAGAGCTTCATGAGGTGGTCAACGACATACATGCCGAAAACGTCATTGAAGTCCAAAAGATCTTTCATAGGGAAAACGGATGTGAAAGCGGTAATTGACATTCTTCCTACGATCTCAAGATCCTTGAAGTCCTTCAGAGGGATCTTGAAGCTCTCTACGTTGGCAGAGAAGAGTTCCTGCATCTGGTCAACAGACAACTCGCTCTTAAGATCCTTGATACGGCTGATTCTTGCTGTGATCTTCTCTTCAGGGAAGAATGTAGCCTGGCCGATCTCTGTTGCCTTATGAATGAACCAACTCTCAGGAATCAAACCCTGTCTCTTCCATCTATAAAGCGTACCGTATGAGATACCTTCTTTTGTCAGCAGATCTTTTTTTGAGATAAGTCTGTCATCCATAAATCCAATTACCCTCTTTCGTTAATACTTGATAATCCGATTGTAGAATAACAATGTTACAACCATAAGACATAAGGATAAAAAGAAGGCAACAAAACGTTGTTACACAAAGAAAAAACCCTGAAGCCGTGCAGCTCCAGGGGCATGAATTCTGATTGAAATGTTATCAGCCGAACTTGAATGCTCCGATTACTGTTGAGAGACCTGACATGAACTTGGCTCTCTGATCTGCCGAAAGAGCAACGAAGAGAACGAGGGCTCCGATGAGGCAGATAATGATTCCGATGAGATAGTATGCGAAGATAGCCTTCTCAAAATTCTTGACGTTTCTGTTGCGTCCTGCAATGGATAAGAAAATCGTAAGAATAAATCCGAGTACCGGAATACAGCTTAAGAATGCGAGCCAGAAATACATGGAAGTGGAAACAGGTCTGTACTGCGGAGGGCATGCATCGATCAATGCCTGCTGTGCTTCTCTCTTCTGTCTCTTCTTCTCTAACTTGGCATCAGCCTTCTCTTTTGCGATTCTTGCCTTCTCAGCTTCCTTGTCAGCAGCTGCCTGAGCTTTTGCTGCTTCCTTTTCTGCTGCAGCCTGAGCCTTTGCTGCTTCTTTCTCAGCTGCTGCCTTGGCTTTTGCCGCATCCTTTGCCGCATCTTCTGCAGCCTTAGCTGCCTCTTTTTCTGCTGCAGCTGAAGCTGCTACCGCAGCTGCGGCTTCAGCGGCTTTATCTGCCTTCTCCTTAGCAGCCTGGGCCTTCTCTTCTGCCTTATCAACAGCCTTAACTTCTTCCTTTACGACTTCTTCAACCTTATCTTTTGTCTCGGAAATCTCAGGTTCCATTTTCTTTTTCTTATCGTCTGCCATATGAAAAGACCCCTCCTTTACTTAATAAAAAGATTATAGCATAAGCACTTACAAATATAGCACCGCAAAACAGCATTTCAAGATTTGGTAAAAATAAATTAACGAACGTACCAGCGGTGTCTGATACTGTATGCCCTGATGACTCTGATGATGCCGTCGATTATCGCAAGACTGCCGATGATCATCATGTAAACACTTAAGGTATTTTCAGGTGCGAAAAGAATGTAAATGCCTGCAAATGCCCATATTCCGCTCATTATCACGAGCAGGACATCATAGGTCTTATTCGTTGTTTTTTTCGCCCTGGCCATACAGTTATAAGAACATGCAAACAGGAGCGCTGCAAAGATACCGCTCGCCATTACAAACAGTGCGCCTTCCTTAACAAAAGTGATTACCGTTGTGGCGAGCAACGCGGAAGAAACCGTGGCATCGACCAGGTGCGGCTGAAAGTCCCAGTTATCCTTCTTCATTTTCTTAACAGTAAGCGTGATCGATATTATCGTTGCTGCCAGCAAAAGCAGTCCGACAAGGATAAACAGAAATCCTTCAGGCACAAGGAAAATAAGGAGTCCTGCGACGATCATCGCAAGCCCCTTGGCAAGGTCCGATCTTCTGAACTGTCTGTAAAGGCTTGATTTTGCTGCCTTCTTGCCCTCACCGTCAAAGAACAGCTGATCAGGCAGGGACGCAGCAGCGATACGGATTCCCATGTCATCACCCAGGACGACTTTGAGAACACGTTCCCATCCCTTAGTTCCTTCGGCGGTGAACTCTTCAAGTGTCTGTGTCTCACCTTCGCTCATCGCGTCGAACAAAGCGTTAATGAATTTCTTTCGCTCTTCGATATTAACAGAGTAGACCCACTTATCGATTCCGCTGTTGATCCTTGCGGCAAGCGGATCGATACCGTCCTCAGCAATAAGCAGATCTCCGTGATCGATACCCCATGAACAGAGTTCGTGCTGCTCTGCCATCTGCTTATCGCTCTTGATCACATAACTGTCATCAAAGTCAGGCGCGAAAACACTTCCGACAATGGTAAACTGCGGAATGATCCTCGTTGTCTTCGGATTGGCTCTCGCAATGAGATCACCATTCAATACTTCGTGACAGAAACCCGGTCCGTCGTTGGTATAGATGTGATCGATCCTGTCGAATAATTCATCGGGCTGTACTGCAGCCGCATAAACCGCTAGATTTCCGCCTTTGGAATGGCCTCCGACGCTTACTCTGTCAAAAGTCTCAAGCCTTGCCCTTACGTATTCTTCTGCCATTGTCTGTGAAGACGTGAGAGTAAAGCTCGTCATGAAATCTTCTTTCCATCCCGCGATCGTTGAATCCGTACCGCGGAAAGCAACAAAGCCCCACCCCTTACCTTCCTGATAGGGTGAGAATGTCATTGCGGAAAACTGAACTGCTTCTTCTTCGATATAGATATCCGTAAATGAAGAGATATAAAGGCTTCCGAATCTTTTGGAACTTGCGCAGGCCTTAACAAGAGAAGTAAATCTCTCACTGTCATCAGGTGCCATTTTGCGGATCGAAAGACCTTTGTTCGTAAGTGTCGAGACGCAGTCTCTCAAGGTCATTTCGCCGCGTGCGCTTCTGATCTCGCGGATATCTTTTAAGTCGAGATAGCATAATTGACACAGGACAATATTGTCGACTCTTGAAAAGGGTCTTCCTTCAAAGTCGGTTCCGCCAACCCAGCGGACATAGTCGATTATGTTATCCATCTTTATCTGTTACGGTATGGAATAGTAAACTACTCCGTCTTCCAAACCTCCGTCGAGTCGGAGGAGTCCAAGTTCTTCTACTGTTACCAGCTGGAATCCTGCGTCGATAAGTGCCGGAACAATCCTCTCTGTTGCATCTGCGGTTGACTGGTAGAGGTCATGCATGAGAACGATGTCTCCGTCTTTTACCTTACCAATGATGCGGCTGCAGACTGTATCGGCATTTCTGCTCTTCCAGTCTTCAGAGTCAACACTCCAGAGGATGATGGGAGCATTGCAAACCTCTTTAACTGTATCATTATATCTTCCTTCGGGAGGTCTTAGACATGTGGAAGGCTTGCCCGTAATTCTTATGAGCTCTTCGTCTGTTCCGTCAAGAACCTCAACGATTCCGTCACCGTCAAGATCTGTAAGTCTGTTGTGGCTATATGTGTGATTGCCCTGTTCGCAGCCTAACTCATACTCACGGATTGCCTGTTCCTCATTCCAGCTGATTCTGTCACCGACAATAAAGAATGTGCATCTTGCGCCGTATTCTTCATATACGTCAAGGATCTGGTCAGTATAAATAGAAGGACCGTCATCGTATGTCAGTGCGACCATAGGCTTATCTCCGTCGATGTCACGGATGACTGTTCCGTCCTCACCGAAATAGTACAGATGGTTATTGCCCATTGCTCTCTTGTTTGTGAGCATCAGACCGCCGATAAAACCATAAGTTGAACCTTCGATATCAATGATGCCGTCGTAACCTGCACCGGTCTCTTCGTCGAAGTAATACTTCTCTCCGTCGATCTCGACCCAGCCTGTTGTACGAACGCCTGTATCTTTGTCGTAGTAATACTGCTTACCGTCGATGGCAACGCAGCCTCTTGTTAAGATTCCTGATGAAGGATCGGAATAATACTTGTTTCCGTCTAACTCGAATTCACCCTTTGTTATTGTGCCGTCAGCAGCGAAATAGTATTTGTTTCCGCCGATCTCCTGCCAGCCCGTAACCATGTTTCCTGTCTGGGGATCGAAATAGAACTTGCCGGGACCTGATTCAACCCAGCCTGTCTTCATTATTCCGGTATCAACGCCATAGTATCTGGTGTTTCCGCCAACCTGCTGGAAACCTGTTGCCATAACGCCGTTCTCATCAAAGAAATACTTATTACCGTCGTATTCAACTTCGCCCTTAACCATCACGTGTGTATCAAGGTCGAAAAATCTTGTCGTACCGTCATCAGGCATTACGTGCATGCCATAATATTCTTCGCCTTCGTCATCGTAATAGTATGCAGCATCTCCTGTATAGACCCAGCCTCTGTTGGCACCGGATCTTACCTCGCACTTAAACGCGACTGCACTTAATGATGCAGTTACCAGCGCCATGATAATTATAGAAACAAACTGTTTTAAAAGATTCATATCTCCTCCAAGAGTAGTCCTAAAATCCCAGTTAAGTGTATCACGGATGGAAACTGCTTGTGGAACAATTGTGTTACAGAATAAAGGGGGCTGATTGGTTTTAATACACAAAAGAGGCTGCCCTGAGGCAGCCTCCATAAGTTCAATTGTAATCTGAGTATCAGTATTCAGGTTCGAGCAGACCATATCCGCCGTCATATCTCTTATATACTACGCAAACTGAGTTTGTATCGCTGTCGAGGTATACATAGAAGTCATGTCCCAACATCTCGAGCTGGAGGATTGCATCCTCTGATGTCATCGGTCTCAAAGCGAACTGCTTACGCTTTGTGATCTTTGCTTCCTGCTCATCAACGATGTCAAAGTCTGCGCCACCGTCATCCTCAAGATAACTTACAATTCCCGGATACTCCTTCTTCTTCTTGAGGAACTTGGTCTTCTGTCTTCTGATCTGAGACTCGAGCTTATCGACAGTTCTGTCAACAGCTGTCAGGATATCCTCGTCACAAGCTTCTGCTCTTAAGATCTTACCGCCGAACTCCATTGTGATCTCGACGACCATATCGGGTCCTTCAGGTCTGATGCGAACATTGAGTTTGCCTTCGTCACCAAAGAATTTGTCGAACTTAGACATCTTTGAAGCGATCTTGTCCTCAAGTCTAGTGCCGATGCGGATTCCGTTGCCCTGTGTAGTGATCTTCATAAAATCACTCCCTTCCGTTTTGAAGTTTCAAAAGGCTTTGACCTTTGACTTAATTATAAAACATTGGAGGGAGTAATTTAATTAATTTTGTATTAATTTGATTGTGTTATTCGTCTTCGTGTTCAGACCAGATATTCGTACCGCCGCGATCCAGCGCAACAAGTCCTGTACGGCACATCTCGATGATCTCAAACTTCTTCATGTATTCAATGAATGCATCGATCTTCTGACTGTCACCTGTTGCTTCGATACTGATCGCTTCATCAGTAAAATCAATGATCTTCGTGCGGAAGATGTTTGTTGCTTCAACGATGTCAGCGTGAGACTTCTCTGTATTTCTTACCTTTATCAGAAGAAGCTCTCTCTTGATTGAATCATTCTGCGACAGAACGATTACTTTCTTAACGTTGTAAAGCTTGCGAAGCTGGGATACAACCTGATCCTTATCGTTCTTTGCAGCAGATAAAGTAATAGTGATTCTTGAATACTCGGGAGACTCTGTCTCACCTACCGTAAGGGAGTCAATGTTGAAACCTCTTCTGGTAAACATCGCAGTAACACGTGAGAGGACACCGTAGCGGTTATCAACGTAGATGGCAATGATTATCTTATCCTTCTGCATCGCTGATATCCTCCCTTCTTAAGATCAGATTATTGAATGTTCCGCCGGGTTTGAGCATCGGAAGAACAAGACTGTCGGACTTGATCGACAGATCGATGACTACAGGTCCTCTGCACTTATAAGCTTTCTTAAATGCCTCTTCGAAAGACTTCTTGTCATTAGCCTTGAAACCCTTTGCACCAAAGGCCTGGGCGAGTTTTACAAAATCAGTTTTACGGTCGATTGTCGTATTCGAATATCTGCCGTCGAAGAAAACTTTCTGCCACTGTCTTACCATGCCGAGAGCATGATTATTGAAGATAACGATAGTAACAGGAACCTTGTAAGTAACTGCCGTTGCAAGTTCATTAAGGCACATGCCGAAGCTTCCGTCACCTGTGATGAGAACGCTTCTTGAACCCGTGCCCATATAGCTTCCGATAGCTGCACCTAAACCGAAACCCATTGTTCCCAAGCCGCCTGAAGTGATCCATGTACGTTTGTTTCTGAATTTCAAAAACTGTGCTGCCCAGCACTGATGCTGGCCGACATCCGTAACGAGTCTTGTATCGGGTTTGATGTTATCTGAAATGATGTTTATCGCATCTCTCGGGAGGAAAGGCAGACCTTCATAAGCATCTGCTTCTCTCTGCTTGAGGTCTTCCACCTTCTTGATCCACTCTGCATTTTTGCGCTGCGGACAAGCCTTGATGAGACGGTCAACATAGTTTTTCAGATCACAGCAGATACCTAGATCAACCGGAACGTTTTTACCGATTTCCGCACGGTCACAATCTACATGTATCTTTGTTGCAGAAGGAGCGTATTTCTCGATCTTGCCGGTGGCTCTGTCAGAGAATCTTACACCGATGGCAATGATGAGATCTGCTTTCGCGAGTGCAACGGATGAAGCATATCTGCCGTGCATTCCCTGCATTCCCAAAAAGCGCGGTGAATCAGTAGGAACCTCGGATAAACCCATCATGGAACAGCCGATTACAGCGTCCAGTTTATCAGCAAGCTTTACGATGTCCTCACCGATGGAAGTCCTTAACGCACCGCCTCCGAAATAGATATAAGGTCTCTTGGATTCCTTAATGAGTTTTACTGTTTTCTGAATGTCTTCTTCACTGCATGAAGGAACGGGCGCGATCTTTGCAACAGGCTTTTTCTTGAAATCAAAAACAGCCTCCTGGACATCCTTTGGAATATCGATCAGGACAGGTCCCGGTCTTCCAGACTGCGCAAGTTCAAAAGCAGTACGTACTACTTCTGCAAGGTTCTGAACCTTGTGTACGAAGAAGTTATGCTTGGTAATGGGAAGAGTGATGCCTGTGATATCGATCTCCTGGAAGGAGTCTCTTCCAATCATTGAATTCCTTACGTTTCCGGTGATTGCGACAAGGGGGATCGAATCGAGGTAAGCTGTTGCGATTCCGGTAACAAGATTAGTAGCACCGGGACCGGAAGTCGCGATAACTACTCCGGTCTTTCCGGTTGCTCTTGCATATCCGTCAGCGCCGTGAACAGCGCCCTCTTCGTGGGCAGTCAGGATATGTCTGATCTTATCCTGCTTGTCGTAGAGTTTGTCATAGATGTCTACGACCATTCCGCCCGGAAAACCGAACACTGTATCAACACCCTGTTCAATGAGGGTCTCGACTAAAATCTGTGCTCCGGTCATCTTCATTCTCGATTCTCCTAATACGTGTTTCTGTTTTTACGCGAGTACCTGGCAGACAGAAATGATGATCCTGTTTCCGTCGCCGTCTTCAATTGCGATCATGTAGTAACCTGCGTTGATTCCTGCAGATGCGGGAAGATTAAAATGATAGTGTGTTCCTTCGTCGTCAGTATCAGGAGTGATCGTTCCGCTCTGAATCGGCTTGGTCATCTCCTTATCTGAGAACATAGTGTCAGCACTGTAGTAGTACTTGTAAGAGAGTTCTTCATCTACTGAATCTTCAACATCAAATAAGAGTGTCAATCCGTCGGTATCTGAATAGTAAACAGAGTCAGATTCGAGTCTGTCGTTGGGGGATACCCAGTCACAAGGTGCATCAGCAAGTACGCAGTCTGAATCGTAAATGATAACGTATCCGACCATGTATGTTGCATCGATCGTACCTGTCTCGTAATCACCTCTCTCAGCATCGATCTCATATGCGGGTGTACCGGGTCTTAAGCTAAGTCTGTAATCGTTGTTATAAACGTCATAGATATCAAATGCGATGTAGCCTTCAACGTCAGAGTAATCAACCTTTGAATACTTGTAGTTTGCCTTTGCTGTCTCGAAAGAAACTGCATCACCGAGCTCCATGTATTCCATGCTGTCGGATTCAACATCGTAGTACTCTTCAAGGAATACGATCGTATCGTTCTCATTGAACTGATAACCCTGATTGTTATCGAAAGTATCATTGATGATATCAGCGTAGTAATAGCCGATGAACTGGCCTTCCGGATCGTCAGTGCTGAATGCAACAACTACATATGCCTGCTGTCCGTTTACGAGAGCCTCGGCTCCAAGGTACTTGTACCACTTGCCATCTTCACCTACTTCATACTTAAGGCACTCGCATGTAACGAATCCGAAGCCCTTAACAAATACCCAGTTAGTAGGATTCTGAAGAACGATGTATCCGTTGCTGTCAACTGAATACTGGTTGTCAGTACCCATGTAGTAAATCGTTGATTCATCATCAGGGAATACGTAAGCAAGTGTTACCTTAACTTCACGAATGATATCCCAGTCAGCATCATTCAGCTGGATAGCTTCGTAGTTGCCCATGTCAACAACGTTGCCTGAGAGGTCATAAGTATTACCTGAATTAATGTTCTGAGCATCTGCAGGCTCAATGTACCAGTCACCTGCATACTTAACGCCGTTAAGGATATAGAGCTCTTTACTTACGAACTTATCATAGAACTTAATTGTTGTTTCCTGATATCCGAGAGTGATGAATGTCTGTCTTGCAACATCATAATAATCAGGATACAGATAAGGTGCGTATGTTGTCATGCCGTGTGCGTATGTGTAAGAGTTGTTGCTCTCAGTAAATACGCAGTTACCAACCTCGTTGATGAGAAGGCTTGCTGCAGATTCAATGTTCTTGTCACCGCAGTTGATGTACTTGCTTGCGAGTGTTGTAAGGTCAACAGAGTCAGTAGATTCGAAGCTTCCGCAGTCGTCTCTGAGCTGAACGTATTCAACGTAACCCTGCTGTGTGGAAACTCTGGAATCCAAAGCTGCGATGAACTTCTCATAAGCTGCAAGAACTTCATCAATGTTGTCTGTATCGATTGCAGACATACATGTATCGATTCCATAGTAATCCATCTGCTGCTGGATAGCCTCAATGTTATCCATGTAATCTCTTACGATGAACTCACCGTAATCTTCAGCATCGCCATCAAAATCCTTACCGATGAAGTTAAGGAAGTTAGTGTAGTTGATACCGATATCGTAGTAAGCACTACCCCATGTAGGGCTCTCTGCAGCTACGATGTACTCTGTGTAAGGATCAAGTGCCTTTGCAACTTCCAAAGATCCCATGAGACATGCGTTGAAGATGATGGTCTCAAACTGGATATCAGCATTGCCGATAGCTTCAGCCATCTCGATGTCTGTGAGTGTACCGTCGTGGATCTCGTCGTAACCGAATCCGAGAGGAACTCCGCCGCCGTGATCCCACATTACGAGAATGTAGTGCTCTGCAGGATAGTTCTCTTTGGAGAACTTGATGAAGTCTGTAAGTGTCTGCGTTTCAACCATGCTGACATCACCGAGGTTAGCAAGTTCCTTGATGTTACCGTTAATGATAGAGAAACGCTGTGTTGTTCCGTCAACCATGTATGTGTTCTGGAAGTCAGAGCAGCCGCCTGTCTGAAGAACGATGTTTACGTCCTTACCGGGGTTAGCTGCGAGCATTTCCTTAACGTCAGCTGACAAACATGCGCCGTTAGATTCGAGGTCAGTACCGATGGCATAAACCATGATGGTTCTTGTTGCCGTATCGCTTACTTCCTCTGTGGTCGTTGTTGTTGTCGGATCATCATCGTCTTCTGTTGTGTGCTTTGTCTTCTCTGTCTGGTTAACAACACCGTTAACAAGGAAGATTACACCAACGACAGCGCCGATAACCAGTACGAGACCGGCTGCTGCAATACCGATGATAATGCCTAAGATATTCTTCTTTTTCTTGGGAGGCTCATTGCCGCCTGCTGCCTGTGCTGTGGGAGCTGCAGGAGTTACGGGAGCAGGTGTCTCACCGAAAGCACTCTGTACGGGTGCAGGTGCGGGAGCCGGTGCCGGAGCAGGTGCAGGTGCCATGGGAGCTGCCTCTACGGGAACCGGAGCAGGAGCAGGTTCAATAGGAGCCGGCACGATGGGAGCAGGCTCGACCGGTGCGGGCTCAGAATATGATGCAACCGGTTCTACGGGTGCTTCAGCAACAGGAGCGGGTTCAACCGGTGCAGTGGGTGCTGAAACGATACCTGCAGCAGCCATCATAGGAGCGATGGGTGATACAGAAGCAACAGGCGCGGGAGTCTCAACCGGTGTTGATTCAACAGGAACCGGCTCAGGCATGAGCGGCTGGTTTGTCTCTACAGGGATAAGTACAGGAGCCGGAGGTGCCGGTTCAGGAACCGGTTCGGGCAGTACTGAGTGAACAGGCTCAGGTACGGGTTCAGGTAAAACTGAAGGTGCCTGCTGGGCGGGAACGGGTTCAGCGAGCGGAGCTGCTACGATGGGCTCTGCTGCAGGAGCAGGCTCAACGGGTGCTGCAGGAGCGGGTGCTGCCTGCTGCCAGAGGTCGGAAACGTTTGATCCGCATCCGCCGCAAAACTTCTGATTGTCTTTAAGTTCTTTTCCACAATTCGGACAATGCATTTTTCTTTCCTTTCTTCTCTTTCTATCTCTTTTTATCTCATATCTTCTTCAATGGCTTCGGCGAGAGCTTCGATGTTGCTCTTAGTATCGCTGTTAGCCGATGACTTGATCGTAACAGTCTGTCCGATCACCTTGCAGTTCTTAAGACCCTCAATAATTGCCAGAAGGTTCTTGCCGCTTGCAGGTGCCCATGTGCCGTTCTCGATAACCGAGAATGATCTGTTGGTAATTCCATGGGAAGCAAGCTCTGAAACTGCATGCTCTATAGGAGAGTATATACCATTATTATATGTCGGTGATGCTACAACTATATGACTGTACTTAAACGCTGCCGCGATGATGTCGGAAATATCAGTCACGGAAGCATCAAGGATAACGGACTTAATACCCTTCTTATCGAGTTCTGTCATGAGGACTTCGCAGGCATTTGCAGTGTGTCCGTAGATAGAACCCTGAAGGATGAAAACACCCTTAACTTCGGGAGTATAAGATCCCCATGTCTTGTAACAATCGACGATCTTGGCGATATCTTTCTTCCATACATATGAATGCAGAGGGCAGATCATCCTGATATCAAGAGCTGAAGTCTTGTTGAGTACTGCCGTTGTCTGCATGCCGTACTTGCCTACGATGTTCGTATAGTAGCGGCGTGCCTCATTAAGAAGTTCTGATTCGAAATCCTTATCGTCAGCAAAGATGGAACCGTTTGTCGCGCCGTAACTTCCGAAAGCATCAGCCGAGAAGAGTGTTCCCTCAGTCTCGTCGTAGCTCATCATTACCTCAGGCCAGTGAACCATGGGTGCGAAAACGAACTTGAATTTATGACTGCCGAATTCCATCTCATCGCCGTCTTTTACGACGACTGCTCTTGCCGAATAATCCTTACCCGGGAAGAATTGAGAGATGAACTGCAAGGTCTTCGCGTTAACGATAATCTTTGCGTCACTGTTTGCATCCAATACTGTTGCCAGAGTAGCCGAATGATCCGGTTCCATGTGCTGAACTATGACGTAATCAAGCTTACGTCCGTTCAGGCAGAAATCGAGATTCTCGTAGAAAACATCTGCTACTTCCCTGTCAACGGTATCGATCAGGACCGTAACTCCGGAATCAAGAAAATACGAATTGTAATTCATTCCGGAATTAAGCTTGTAGACGTTCTCGAACTTTTGGATCTTGCGGTCACTGCCGCCGATCCAGCTCAAGTCATCTGTCAGTTTGCGAATGTTGTACATAAATACCCCTTTTCCTTTTTATCTGTCTTCACGGTAATAATTGCGTCCGATCGCCTGCGGTTCTCCACTCTTGTTTTTCTTGGAAAGCGAAGTAGTGATGAGTACCAGCAAAGTTATGATAAACGGCAATGCCGAGAAGAAGTGAGATGGAATGTTCGTCAGCCACCCGAGTGTTTCAGGGAATGTGTATGCGAGTGCCGCATTCTGAACTCTGAGTGTGTTGAAGAAACCGAATACCATGGTTCCGAGGAGTGCTTTCGCAGGGTTCCAGTTGGCGAAGATAACGAGCGCGATCGAGATCCATCCGTAACCGTTGATCCAACAGTTTGAACCTTCGAAAGTACCGCCCATGTTAAGACCCATGTAGAGTCCGCCAAGGCCCATGATTCCTGAACCGATGATTATGTGAATGTACTTGTAGAATGTAACGTTAACGCCGAGAGAGTCAGCTGCGCCGGGGTTTTCACCGATGGCCCTGAGCTTTAATCCCGGTACGGTCTTTTTGAAATAAAGCCACATGAGAATAGCGATCGCAATGCCAACGTATACGAGGATTCCATGTGAGAATACTGCCTTGCCGAAGAAAGGAATGTCAGATAATCCGGGAATGTGGATCGCCTGTGACTGGGCATCAAACTTTGTTCCGCTGAGTTTCGGCCAGCCCTCTGCGCTGTTGGACAGAGCGTTACCGATGAAGTAATAGAAGGCAACGCCGAATGTCGTGATCGTAAGTCCGGTTACGTTCTGGTTTGCCTGCAGAGTAACTGTCAGGAATGAGAACAAAAGACCTACAAGACCTGAAGCAATAAAGCTTACTAGGCATGCAACAAACAGGCTGTCTGTCTTTGCGCCTGCGAGATAACCTGCTACGGCGCCGATCGCCATGGTGCCTTCAACACCGAGGTTCAGAGAACCTGATTTCTCGATCATGATCTCGCCCGTCGTACCATAGAGGAGCGGGATGTTGTAAACGATTATGTTAAAGAGGAACAATGTAAATACTTCAAGCATTCTTTGCTTCCTCCTTTCTTACGATCCTGAAGTTTGCCGCGAAATCTGCAACCAGTACCGAGAACAGAATGATACCCTGCAGGAGGTCTGCAAAATTAACATCGATGGCAGGATACTGTGTTGCTGCAGCCTGGCATCCGTACTGCAATATCGCGATGAGAACTGATGTTACGAATACCGCAGGAACACTGAGTTTACTGAGCCATGCAACTATGATTCCGGTCCAGCCGACATCGTTTGTGATCGTATCGGAAATGGTTCCTGCTGCAGATACTGCAAGAGCTGCTGCAAGACCGATGAGTGCTGATGAGATGAACATTGTGCGCAGAACGATCTTGCCGACATTCATTCCCGCATACTTTGCAGTTGCGCTGCTGTCACCTACAACTGAAACTTCATAGCCCTGCTTGGTGTATTTGAGATAAACATAAATTATCGCAGTAAGTGCGAGGGAAATAAGTACAGACCACAGGAGTTTGAACTTACCCAAAGGAATTCCGCCCATTACTGCAGAATCCGGGAAAGAGCCGAAAATAGGTCTTTCCGAGTCAGCACGGAGGAAGAAGTTCCAGTCTGCCTTAGTCTCTCCGATATATCTTATGACGTACAGCATGATGTAATTGATCATGAGCGTCATGAGTGTCTCATTCGTATTGAACTTTACCTTCAGTGCAGCAACTGCGATGCCGATTATTCCGCTCGAGATCATTGCTGCAAGGCACATCAGGAGAACAGTAACGAAGTTGGGAACTCCGGAGCAGTTGAATGCAACTACTGCAGCTGCGATCGCACCGATGAGGAACTCACCTTCACCTCCGATGTTCCAGAAACGCATCTTAAATGACAGGCTCAAAGCAAGTGATGTTATAAGCAGCGGAACGAAGATCTTAAGAAGTCCTTCGATGCTCTTGTATCCGTACTTGTTTCCAATAAGTCCGATCGTAAGCATCTTTCCGTAATACTCGAAAGGATTGATTCCCAAAGCTGCAAGCAGGATTGCACCTATCGTGAGCGATACGAGAATACCGATCGCATAGTAGATAAGCGTTCTCTGAATCTTGGCGTCTGCTCTTCTTACCAGATGATATTTTCTCATTAGGCTTTGCCCTCCTCATCTGTAAAAGCAGAATCTTTCGCAATTCCGTCTGTTTTACCTTCTTTGTTAACGATATTGAGAGTACCTGTCATCATGAGACCGATCTCTTCCTTTGTTGTGTGGTCGGCGTTTACAACACCCTGGAGTTTGCCGTGGCAGATGACCATGATCTTGTCGCAAAGAGACAGCATAACGTCCAGGTCTTCGCCGACAAATAAGATGCCTACGCCCTTCTTCTTTTCCTCATTCAGGATGTTATAGATCGTGTAAGAAGAGTTGATATCAAGACCTCTTACGGGGTATGCGGTGATAAGAACGTTAGGTCCTGATTTGATCTCACGGCCGAGCAAAATCTTCTGTACATTACCGCCTGACAGACGTCTTACTGGAGTCTCTGTTGAGGGTGTGATAACCTCAAGTTTGTCTATTACCTTCTGGGCTTCCTCTCTTGCTGACTTACGGTCAACAAAAAGGCCCTTGGATTCATTGTAGTTTTTGAGGATCATGTTATCGGTAATCGAGAGTGAAGGAGCAAGTCCCATTCCCAAACGGTCCTCAGGAATAAAGCTCATTGAAACGCCGTGTTCCAGGATCTTTTTAGGTGACATTCCGACAATGCTCTCACCTTCATGGATCATCTGTCCATCTTCAATCTTACGGAGTCCTGCGATAGCTTCGCAAAGTTCCTTCTGACCTGATCCTGCAATACCTGCAACACCGAGCATCTCACCGCCTCTGATGTAGAAGTTGATGTGATCTACGGCGATCGCACCCTCATCATTCTTTACGGTCAGATCTCTGATCTCGAGAAGAGGATGTGTCTTCTCGATAATCGGTCTGTCTATGTTAAGCGTGATCTTACGTCCTACCATGAGTTCGGTAAGAGATTTCTCATCCGCTGTCTTTGTCTCTACTGTTGTGATGTATTCACCGTGTCTCAGGATGGCTACTCTGTCTGAGATCGCCATTACTTCGTTGAGTTTGTGGGTGATTATGATGATCGAGTGTCCTTCCTCTCTCATCTTACGGAGAACAGCAAAAAGCCTGTCGATCTCCTGGACTGTAAGAACCGCGGTAGGTTCATCCAGAATGATTATCTTTGCTCCGTAACATAAGACCTTAAGGATCTCCAATGTCTGCTTCTCGGATACCGCCATGTTGGCGACAACCTTATCCAGATCTATATCAAAGCCGAACTTTGCGGCTGTATCTTCAATCTTTTTTCTGACGTCTGCTCCGTGGAAGAAACGTCCCTCATTCCTCATTCCGATACGGATATTCTCGAGCGCCGTAAAACGCTCGACCAGCTTGAAGTGCTGGTGTACCATTCCTATTCCGAGTTTGCCTGAATCTTCAGGTGAGTTGATCTCGACTTTTTTACCGTCGATAAAAATAGAACCGCTGTCGGGCATGTAAATACCCGACAGCATGTTCATAAGTGTAGTTTTTCCTGAACCGTTCTCGCCAAGGAGCGCCAATATCTCACCCTTGGCAAGAGACAGGTTGATGTTTTTATTGGCCGCCACAGGACCAAAGCTTTTAGTTATTCCCTTCAGCTCTATGGCATACTCCATAAAACATCCCCCAATCTCTAAGTTATGTTATCAGTTAACCTGTGTAACGCCGGCAACGTAATAGTTCATTGAACCCTGGATTACGCCGTCATCAACAGAAGCGCCGCCTGCAGCAACGATCTCTGTACCGTCATTTGCAACGAGAGCTGCATCGCTCTGAGCAACTGCAACTGAACCTGCAGCGCCGGAGAATGTGAGCTTAACGCCTGAGAATACATCCCACTTGCCTGACTTCATGAGATCCTTTGCAAGTTCGATAGCTTCCTTTGTCTCGGGCTCGCAGTTAGCAGAGAGAGCTGAAACGTCAACGAGACCAGCGTTCAGACCTTCATAGTAGTTGCCTACTGTTGTCATGAATGTAGCAGGATTCTCCATGGCAGCCTTCATAGCTGTTGCATAGTAAGCATCCCAGTTCCATACAGGTGCTGTGAGGTGAGCGTTGGGAGCTTCTGTTGTCATGTCTGAGTTGTATCCGCATCCGAAAACACCCTTCTCGTTAGCAACGATCTGAGGCTGTGAAGAGTCACAGTGCTGAGCGATAACGCCACATCCGTATGTATCGATGAGAGTCTCAGCTGCCTGTCTCTCGAGCTGCTGATCACCCCATGTGGAGATCTCGTAAACATAAACCTGAGCATTAGGGTTAACGGAGAGTGCGCCCATTGCGAAAGCGTTGATGCCTGAGCATGTCTCAGCGTACTCTGTACCCCAAGCGGAAACATAACCTAAGTTGTTGTTGCCTGTAGCAAGGGACTTATATCCTGCAGCGATACCGGAGAGGTAACGAGCCTGATAGATTCTTCCGAAGTAATTGTTGAAGTTCTTGTCGTTGGACAGATAACCTGTTGCGTGAGAGAAAACGATGTCCGGATACTCCTTAGCCTTCTCATCGAAAGCGTTAAGATAACCGAAGCTGATACCGAAGATGATGTTGCAGCCGTTACCAGCGAGCTGGTCGATTGCCTGCTTAACCTTCTCATCGTCCTCAGGTACGTTATCAACAATGAAGAGATCCTTGGCAGGATCGAGTCCAACGGACTTCATTGCTGTAGTGATACCCTTATGGTGAGCATAAGTGTAGCCTGATGTGTCATTCTGACTGTTGATGTAGATTGCACCGACCTTGAAGTCAGATGCCTTCTGTTCTTCGCCGCTGCCCCCGTTGCCGGCTGATGCTGCTGCACAGCCTGAAAGGGCGAAGATCGAAGTAACTGCAAGCGCAGCAGCCACTACCATTGATAAAAGTTTTTTCATAAAAAAAAACGCCTCCCAAATGTCTATATATGCAATCAAGTGCATAACGAAATCAGTTATCAGGCCTGTTGGGGTCTGAACTCGAGCGAATCGTCGGTCATCTTGTCAACGATGGCAAGAGACTCGATTCTGACACCCTTCGCACGGAGAGTGTCTCCACCGCCCTGGAATCCCTTCTCAATGGCGATGGCACAGCCGGCCAGTTTGGCATGTGACTGCTCGACAATATCAATAAGACCATTCAGCGCATTTCCCTTTGCAAGGAAATCATCAACGATCAGAACCGTATCCTTCGGAGTGATGTAGTCACTCGATACGGCGATAGTATAAGTCTGCTGATGGGTATACGAATAAACCTGGGATGTAAGGATATTTCCTGAGAGATTTAACGTAGAATGCTTCTTTGCGAAGACTACGGGAAGTCCCATGGACAGTCCTGCGGCAAAAGCGATGGCTATGCCTGAAGACTCGATGGTTAAGATCTTTGTAACATTGTTACAAGCGTACAAACGCGCGATTTCATCTCCCATATCCTTAAGGAGTTTGGTATCGATCTGCTGGTTGAGAAAACTTCCTACCTTCAAAACTTCACCGGGCAGGACCTGACCTTCTTCAAGGATCCTTTGCTCTAGCTCGCGGATAATAATCACCTCCCCACAAGGATTAAACCACGCTCATATATTATAATTATTACAAATACGTGTCAAACTGAAAAAGTGCTATTTTTCGCACTTTTTGAGGAAGTTTTGAACTAATAAAATGGTCAGTTTTGCGGTTTGTAATCGGTCATGGCGAGTGATATCACATCCGGGAGAGCCTCGGCCAGGTCCGTTCCACCTGCTGCTACCCTTTCTTCCGGAATGGGATTTTCCTTGTAACCTTTGCCAAGACAGTAATAAAGTGAGGAATTCGGGCCTTTTTTGAGCATTCTGTATGACACTAAGCTGCCCAGGAAATCAGAAGCTTCGCCTCCGATGGCCAGAACAGGGACTCCGTTTTTGGATATAGCGTCAAGGAGAACATCCTTTGCCTGATCAGACAGGTCCGGATTACCCGTAATAACGATAAACATATATCTGGGATATTCGACCGGAATTGCTTCTGAGATGAGCTCTCCGTCCGAATTGTATTCCATGGTATGGAATTCAGGGCTCTTGACCGGAAGAGTTTCTTTCGAGATCTGGTCAGGGGCAACAAGGCTGATGACGGGATAGAGATGCTCGAATTCAGCGGCAGGCTGTTCTCCGATCCAATAGATCCTCATATCCTGTTCCGCGATGGCATCAAAACTGTCGTTGATGCTGGTGACCCTGTTAATGGCAACCTGTCTTTTGGCACTCGAGCCAAACAGAACGGCGACAAACACGAAAAACATTGCCGCCAATATTGTAAGGACGATAAGACCGGTCTTACCTCTGCTCATTTTAGCCGTCAACCCTTGAAACATAAGGCTTTACGCCTTCGATTACTTTCTTTGCGAAATCTTCGCCTGATGATACGACCATGGCATCCATGTTGTCGAGATAAGGCAGACAGTACTTACGGAGATTGTCGAGCGTATATTTGAGAGGCTCGCCCTCACCTTCTGCTTCTGCGACAATGAGCCAGATCAGACGGTCGGTGCCGTTCTCACGCATGAGTCTTACCCAGATATCAGATACAGTGGGTTCGATCTGCAGATAACCTTCCAATGCCTTCTTGAGCTCCGGCGGATAACGGTCAGGTTCGCCGACCTTTGCCGTACCGTCACCTCCGATACCCATCTGGGCAGCGATCATCTTGAGCATGTCCTTGCCAAACAGAACTTCCTCCGAACCGGGATTGATGACGAATCCGGACAGATCCATCTTGGGTGACATGACAACGTCGATAAGGTCTGCAAATCCTGCGATTACGCCGTTCTGAGGCTCTTTCTTCTTCTCGAAAGCAACCTCAAAGCTGTCTGAATCGCAGTAGACGACCATATATTTAAGACCCTTTGAATCGCTTACTGCATGGAAACTGTAGTTACCGTCGGTACCGTCAACCGGAACCAGGAACTTTGCAACTGCTGCCTCTTTTAAGACGGCGATCATGTTCTCTTCGGAACTGTCCTGACGGATGGAACCCAGGAGTTCTACCAGTTTCTCATTCTCAATTCTTTCGATCTTATTCGAATCCTCACTCATTTCCTTATCCTCTTATCAACAGAATACAGTCTTTACGGCCCATGCCCATAACATGATGGTGACGAGCATGAACACCATAGATAATGATACAGTACGCGCGGAAAAATGCGGAGCAATATCATAATTCTCGGCAAATATAACATTCATTGAGCCGCAAGGCAAAGCGCACATCAGTACGAGTACGCTTTTTGTTTCCGGCATTATCTCAATCCAGTTGGATGCCAGCATTAACGCGCCCATCATAAGAGCCGGTAAAACCAAAAGCCTTAAAGCAGATACGACATACGCCTTCTTGTCTGTCAGGAGCTTTTTGATATTAACGCTTGCGAGCATTGACCCCATGACCATCATGGACATCGGAACTGTCATGTCGCCTATTAGCTTAAACGTATCGTAAATGAATCCGGGCATTCTCCACGGGATGATGAACATGACGATAGCAACGAGCGATGCAACGGAAACAGAGCTCTTAAACATGTCGAGCAGCGCAAATCTCGGCTTTTTGGAGAACAGATAAACTGCATATGTGTAGAAAAACAGGTTATAGCAGAGATTAAATACTGCAGCGAGCAGCAGACCGTAACTTCCGTATAAAGCTTCCATCAGAGGGAATCCCACAAATCCTGTGTTCGCAAACACGGTACATGTGATCATTATCCTCTTCTCATCTTCTAAGATGTTTACTTTCTTAAGCGACAGTCTCAGAACCAACAGTGATAAAGCATAGTATCCGATGGCAAATGCCGCACAGGTGATCATGCCGCTAACAGCTTCAGAAGAATATGTATGCTGGCTGGAGTTGATGATCATGAACGGCAGTACAGCCTTAAGCAGGATATCCGACAACGCACGCTCTCCGGTGCTGGTGATTACCTTGGATTTGTTTAATCCAAAACCTAAGAGCAGGAAAATGAATATCTTAAAGAAAACTATGTATACCTGAACCATTCAATCAGTCGTTACCGGAAAGCAATGTAGCTCTTACGGCCGAACGATAACCCTCCATCTTTTCTGATACTTCAAATGCGGACATCTTGGGTTCGTATGAAGCACCAGCCTGGTAGAACTTAGCAGTCTGTTCAGGAGATTCAAAGATCCCTGCCCTGATACCTGCAGCAAGTCCCGCACCCATGGCGGTCATCTCGTCACTTAACGCTCTGGTTATAGTGACGCCGAGGAGGTCAGACTGAAGCTGCATCAGGAAACTGCTCGCGCAGACTCCGCCGTCAACCTTCATCTGTCCTGCTTTTATGCCTGTGTCATCGGTCATGAGGTTAACAAGTTCAGTAACCTGATAAGCAATCGATTCGACACCTGCCCTGATGATCTGTGCACGGCCCGTACCTCTTGTAAGACCCGTTAATACGCCTCTGGCGTCAGGTTTCCAATAAGGTGCGCCCAAACCCGTAAATGCCGGTACTAAATATACACCGCCGGTATCTTCAATGGAATTGCAAAAATCATCACATTCTTTAGGATTTTGGATAAATCCGAGCTCATCTTTGAGCCAGCTTATTACTGAACCGGCCTGGAAAATACTTCCTTCCAACGCATAATTCGTAACTCCGTTTATGGACCAGGCGCATGATGTCAGAAGTCCGTTTTTGGAGAACACCGGCTTAGTTCCGAGATTCATCAGAGTAAAGCTTCCAGTGCCATATGTAGTCTTCGAATCGCCTTTGTTTATTGCATTCTGACCCAAGAGCGCAGCAGGCTGGTCACCCAGAACACCGGTGATCTGAACGCCGTTTATTGACATCAGAGAATTGATCTCCGATTCATCAAAACCGCTGTTTTTCAGATACTCTTCACTAAGCTCGACCGTGCCGTAATCGTCACAGGATTCGAGAGGTTTGGCTAGAGTATTTACAGGGATGCGGAACAGATCCAGGAAGTCTGCGTCATACTGCTTTTTCGTAATATCAAACAGCATCGTTCTTGAGCAGTTTGAATAGTCTGAAGCATAGGACTTACCTCCCGTAAGCCTGAATACCAGGAAGCCGTCGATGGTGGACAGGTATGCTTCTCCCCTCTCGCAGCGGTCACGCAGACCCCTGACGTTTTCGAGGAGCCAGATCATCTTCGTAGCGGAAAAATACGGGTCGATCTTAAGACCTGTGATCTCTGTTATCCTTCTGCTCTGTTCCCTTATTTCAGGGCGTCTGCAGATATCGGAAGTTCTCCTGCACTGCCATACGATCGCTTTTGTGAGAGGCTCTCCGGAAGGAGTAAAAGCAACTGTCGTCTCACGCTGGTTTGTAATACCCATGCATGCGACATTACCCTTTGCCTCCGGGTGCTCAGAAAACAGCATAGCAATGGCCTTGAGAACGGATACATAGATCTCCTCTGCATCGTGGCTTACCCAGCCGGGCTGCGGATAATACTGCTGAAACGGGACGTGCGTACCTTCAGACAGATTACCTTCCTCATCCAGGAAAAATGCCTTCGTGGAAGTTGTTCCCTGGTCGATGCAGAGAATGTATTTCATGAGTATCTCCTTATCTGAAATAGATCCTGTTGAGATTCCTGTACCAATCGTTATCTATAGAATCGAAATCTTCCTTCGTAAATCTTACGACCCAGTTGCCTGTAGGCGTTCCGGGAATGTTCATTCTCGTATCAGCACCGTAACCTAACATATCCTGGATCGGAATGATCGTAACTCCCGCATGGCTCATCCAGAGAGTCTTGATAATCGCTCTGCATGAAGGGCTGTGAGAACCGCCGTCACCCCAGTTATCACCTGCGAAACCGCAGTATTCGAGGCATGTCTTACGGACTTCTTCCTTGCTGTCCCAGAGCCATCCGAGAAGTGTGTTGTTATCATGTGTTCCTGTATATGCGATGCAGTTCCAGTCAAAGTTGTGAGGCAGGAATGAGCTGTCGTCACCAGGATAGAATGCGAACTCCATAACGCGCATTCCGGGGATTCCGACTTTGCCCATGAACTCCATGAGGTCAGGTGTAACTTCGCCTAAGTCCTCAGCTATAAGACGTGATCTGTCCTTGAATTTCTTGTCATATGCTTCAAAGAAATCAAGACCCGGACCGGGTATCCACTTACCATCTCTGGCGGTCTCTGCATTAGCATCGATCTCACAGTAAGATGAGAATGCACGGAAGTGGTCGATTCTCAGGTAATCGAAGAGCTTGAAGTTATCTTCAAGTCTGCTCATCCACCATGCATAATTGTCTTCTTTCATCTTCTTCCAGTCGTAGATAGGGTTACCCCAGAGCTGGCCGTCTTCACAGAAATAATCCGGAGGTACGCCCGCAACGCACTCAAAAATGAGCGCTTCCTGCTTGGGCTTTCTTGGTTCCTTAAGAGGCTCCCCTTCCTTATCCGTCTCTTCCTTTCCGCTCTCGACAGCCTTTCTGTACTTGTCCATGGCCTTCTCATAGTCCTTGAGGACCTTGTTTACCCTTGCAGGTGAAGCCATCTTGAACAGGTCTCTGCTTGCCCAGACGTCAGCTGAATCTCCGGATACATAGAACGGGATGTCACCGATGATCGAGATTCCGAGATCATTGATCTCCTTCTTGATCTGTGCCCATTCATCGAAGAACAGGTACTGGACGAAGCCGTGATATTTATAGTTGGGATCGTTCTTGAGTTCAGCTACGGCAGACTTGTCGTAGTTTCTGAGTCTCTGGTCGGACCATTCCCACCAGGGCTTGCCGAAGTCAGCATCCTTTACCGTCTGGTAAGCTGCAACATCCTGAACCCACTTGTTTTCCTTCATGAACTTATCTGCCTTGGCGAGCAGTTCCTTGTCCGCACGCTCGAAAGCAAGTCTTAACAATTCATCTCTGTTTGTTCTTAAGAAATCGTAATCGATTCTCCATTTATTCTGAGTGTACTCAGCCTGCTGAACTTCCGCAGGAGTAAGAAGTCCGCGCTTCTCAAGTCTTCTGGGATCGATGAACAGCCAGTTGCCTGCAAAAGCCGAGAAACTCTGATAAGGTGAATTACCCATACCAGGGTACGAGAACGGCAGAACCTGCCAGTATTTCATTCCCTGGGAAGCCAGCTGCTTCGCAAAGTCAATTGCCTCCTGACCTATCACGCCCGTACCGAACGGTCCCGGGAGTGAGCTGATGTGCATAAGAACGCCTCCGCCACGTCTCATTATTTGTAATTCCCCTCTTTCTTATATATAATTACTTGTCTTTGAAACAAGAATCCTATTAGAACATTATACATTTATTGAGGTCAAAATGAATTCAGTTGAAGAAATTAAAAGACGTCGTACTTTCGCGATCATATCGCACCCGGACGCAGGTAAAACAACAATTACCGAGAAGCTTCTCCTCTACGGAGGTGCGATCCACCAGGCCGGATCTGTAAAAGCGCGTAAGGCTGCCCGCCACGCTACTTCAGACTGGATGGAAATCGAGAAAAAGCGTGGTATCTCCGTTACTTCATCAGTAATGCAGTTCGAATACGACGGATGCCATATCAATATCCTTGATACTCCCGGACACCAGGACTTCTCAGAAGACACATACAGAACACTGTGTGCTGCTGACGCTGCAGTAATGGTCCTCGATGGTGCGAAGGGTGTCGAGACTCAGACAATAAAGCTGTTCCAGGTATGTAGAAGACGTGGAATCCCGATCTTCACATTTATTAATAAGATGGACCGTGCGGCTAAGAATCCTTTCGATCTCATGGATGAGCTCGAGAAGGTATTGGGAATCAGATCAGTTCCGATCAACTGGCCTATCGGCACAGACGGTGACTTCGAAGGCGTATTTGAGAGACAGTCACGTAACGTACTCCTCTTCGACCGCGAGAACAACGACCACGGTGCTTCCATGGTTACGCAGAGCGTTTCAGGTATCGACGATCCCAAGCTCGACGAGATGCTCATGCCCGGTCACATCGAAACACTCAGAAACGACATCGAACTCCTCGACATGGCAGGCGATGAGCTCGATATGGAGAAGGTATTAAAGGGTGAACTCACACCCGTATTCTTCGGATCTGCCATCACAAACTTCGGTGTAGAGCCGTTCCTCAAGCACTTCCTCAAGATGAGCCCCGGACCTGCAGTACACCACACATCAGACGGCATGGTAGAACCTGAAGATCCGATGTTCTCAGGCTTCGTATTCAAGATCCAGGCTAACATGGATCCTTCACACCGTGACAGAATGGCATTCATCCGCATCTGCTCCGGTCAGTACGAGAAGAACATGACAGTAAATCTCATGCGTACAGGCAAGAAGATCACTCTTGCACAGCCCCATCAGTTCATGGCCCAGGACAGAGCCATCACCGAAGAGGCTTACGCAGGTGACATCATCGGTATCTTCGATCCCGGTAACTTCAGAATCGGCGATACGATCATTTCTTCAAACCGCAAGTTTGAGTTCGATCCGATCCCGGTATTCGCACCCGAGAACTTCGCACGCGTAGAACCTAAGGATTCAATGAAGCGTAAGCAGTTCCTCAAGGGTATTGAGCAGCTCTCACAGGAAGGTGCCGTTCAGCTCTACAAGCAGCCGAATATCGGTACAGAGACATACGTAATGGGCGTTGTCGGTATCCTCCAGTTCGACGTTTTGGAATACAGACTCAAGTCCGAATACAACGTTGATATCGTAAGAACACCTCTCCCCTACCGTCTCGCACGTTGGGCTAAATCAGAGGTTGAGGGATTCGATCCCAAGGAGCTTACACTCACATCAACATCACTTCTCGTTCTCGACAGAGACGATGAGCCTGTAGTCCTCTTCGAGTCCGAATGGGCTGTAGACTGGGCTATCGAGCACAATGAAAAGATGAAGCTCTCTTTCGAGAATATCAACTCAAAGTAATCAGCAGTTACAGTAAGCAAAATAAAAGAGGTTGCCCAATGGCAACCTCTTATTGTTTGTGTTGTTTTTAAGATCAGTCGGACGGACCGGGATCGTTGGAGTCATCTTCTGAATCTGTGTAAGAAGGCTTAACAGGCTGTGATTCAACGTCCTTTGAATCTGATGCTGCTGTTGTTTCTGCAGCAGGCTCTTCTTTGATTGCTTCGGCGACAGTACCTGTTGTATCGATTCCGGAATAATCCTGAGGGAATACAACGCTTAAGTCACCGTCTGCTTCGTAGATCTTCTCGAAGTCAGGACCGTCAACTGTGAGCTTTTCGATAAGTCTTGTAGCAAGACCCTGAATGACATTGCTCTTATCGTAAAGAATGCTCTTTGTCTCTTCGTAGCAGTTGTCGATGATGGACTTGATCTCTTCATCGATCTCAGCTGCAGTCTGCTCGGAATAGCTCTGAACCTGACCCATTGAGTAACCGAGGAATACTTCCTCATTCTCATCGCCGAATACCATGTTGCGGAACTTCTTGGACAGACCGTAACGCTTGATCATGTCCTTTGCAATGCTGTTGCACTGCTGGAGGTCAGCTGCTGCACCGGTTGAAACTTCACCGAGGAATACTTCCTCTGCAGCACGTCCGCCCAATGTCATCTTGATGGTATCAAGGAGCATTTTCTCTGTATAGAAATCAGTATCTTCAATCGGCTTGTAAGCTGTGAAACCGCCTGCTCTTCCAACAGGAACGATGGTTACACGATCAACCTTCTCGAACTCTGAAGTTGCACGGAGAACTACTGCGTGACCTGCTTCGTGGTAAGCAGTAAGACGCTTAACCTTGTCACTGAGCTTCTTGGAAGTCTTCTGGGGACCCATCTGAACTCTGAATGTAGCATCAGTGATCTCCTGCATTGTGATCTCTTTTTTATTGTGACGTGCAGTCATGAGAGCTGCTTCGTTAAGAAGGTTCTCGAGATCAGCACCTGTGAAACCTACTGTTGAGAGAGCAACCTCGTGGAGGTCGACATCCTTTGCGAGAGGCTTCTTTCTTGCGTGAATGTGAAGGATAGCTTCACGCTCATCAGCATCAGGCATGTTAACCATGATACGTCTGTCAAAACGACCCGGACGCAGGAGCGCAGGGTCCAGAACGTCTACACGGTTTGTAGCTGCCATAACGATTACGTTAGTTGTAACATCGAAACCGTCCATCTCAACGAGGATCTGGTTGAGTGTCTGTTCACGCTCATCCTGACCGCCGCCAAGACCGGCACCTCTCTTACGGCCGACTGCATCGATCTCATCGATGAATACTACGGAAGGAGCTTCCTTCTTTGCATCAGCGAAAAGTGATCTAACACGTGACGCACCGACACCTACGAGCATTTCTACGAAGTCAGAACCTGAGATATAGAAGAACTTAACTCCTGCTTCGCCTGCAACTGCTCTGGCAAGCAATGTCTTACCTGTACCGGGTGCACCGTATAGCAGAACGCCCTTCGGGATCTTTGCGCCGAGCTGCTGGTACTTCTTGGGGTTCTTCAGGAAGTCAACAATCTCCTGGAGTTCTTCCTTCTCTTCGACAGAACCTGCAACGTCAGAGAACTTAACCTTGAGGTTGCTGGGATCTGATAATCTTGCGCGGTTGTTACCGAAGCTGAATACGCTGTTGCCGTCCTTGCTCTGTCTTGTGATGCTGAGGAACAGAACAACAACGATGATGATCGATACTGAGAACATTACGAGGTTTACGATCAATGTCCAATCGAAAGGCTCTGCATAGTTATAACCCTCGATCTTGCCCTGTGCCTTAGCCTTATCGAGCTTCAGTACGAGATCGTCAACGAACTCATAAGGAACATCCTGAGTTACCTCAACGAGAAGTCCCTCCTCGTTCTTGTAAGTAACCTTAACAACTGTTCCGGTGATCTCAACGAGGCTTACCTCATTCTTGTCGTCATCGATTATGCCCATGACATCAGAGAGAGTAGCCTTCTCTTTCTGTCCGTAATTACCACCGAATACGATAGTGGAGAATGCGATCAAAATAACGATCAGCAAGACGTAGAAGAACAATCCTCCGCCTATCGGTTTAAAACTCTTTTCACTCTTATCCTTATCTGACACTTCTCTTATTCCTTTCTTACGATCCTAACGTCATCGAAATCTCTATATTTGCCGTCGAGGTCAAGACCATATCCGACAATGAATTCATCCGGTATCGTGATTCCGTTGTAATCAGGTACCAGATCATTAACTCGTCTGGACGGTTTATCAAAAGCCGTACAAATCTTTAGCGACTTGGGTCCTCTCTCCCAAAGCTTTTCCTTAAGGAGTGCAAGGGTTCTTCCCGTGTCGATAATATCTTCAACGATCAAAACATCCATGTCCTTGATGTCAACAGACATATCCTTCTTGATCTTGAGTTCACCTGTCGAGTACTCGCCGACGTAAGATGAAACCTGCATGAAATCAACGATGACAGGCATCTCCAAACGTCTTACGAGATCTGCAGTAAAGATAAAAGCTCCGGTAAGGATACCGACTACCACGACGGGCTTGCCTGCATAATCGCGGTTAAGCTCAGCGCTGACTCTGTCGAGCATCTTCTCGATCTCATCATGAGAAATCATTACCTGATCAGTATTGATAGCCATAGTCTTCACTGCCTTTCTATCGTAAACATGACCAAAGCTTCAGGAGCATGTCCTTCGCTTTGTTTATCTGCGATGTATTTCTCACGGCTCAGGGCACTCGTAAATCCGATACTGTGTCCGAAGCCCGGCAACCACAGAACCTCTCCGTTGCTCTCAACAAAGAGCACCTGCCTCCTGGCAGACTCGGGAATCTTCAGGTCGGTCATAAGACGGTTAAGATCTTTGCCTCCTGCGGAACCTGCCTTCTTCATTCTGAAGCCTGTTCCGAATCCTGTGCAGTTACCGATTGCGACCCTGCCGTTACCGAATGCATCGATAGGACAAAACCACAATAAATTATTATACTCTAACTCTTCTTCATTCTCAATTATTCTTATTTTTAATATATAGGCAGAATTGGGGATTTCTATTGAAAAATTGTCCTTATCTCGGACTTCAGCAAGTGCGATCTCTGAATTTACTGCATCTTTCGCTGTGACAAAGCCCATTTCACCGGCTATCAGACATGCCAGAGCAGCAACTCCGTTTTCAGAAGAAAAAGCGAAAACATCACCATGTCTGTATGCTTTTCTGCCAAATGGCATATCGAGAACAGTCTCACCTGCAGCCTGCGCGTCGCAGAGCGAGAAACAGTCTTTCAGGTTTCCTTCCTCGAAATCAATGAGATCCCCGAATGTTTCCTGCCACAGATATCTGACGGCACGTGACTTCATCGCGGGATGAAGCTCCCGCATTCCCTCAACAGAGAGAACAGGATGACCGCTCAAAACCTTGCGGTTTGCCGCATAAGATTCCAGAGATGACCTGGTAACAAAATCCAGATCATCGCTCAACAGCTTATACGTTCTGGCCAAAGGCACAGTGGGATCTTCGTTATAGAACTCTCCGATCTTCGGGAAGATGTCGTTGCGCCATGTATTGCGCGTTCCCATGGTCGTAAGGTTGGTCTGGTCGACTGCATAACTGACACCGAGCGTATCAAGATAATCCACCAGTTCACTCTTTTTAAGGCACAGCAGAGGCCTGATTATCCTGCCTGAGACAGGCTTGGGATTTACGAGGCCCTCAAGACCGGAACCTCTGAACAGGTTCATCATCATGGTCTCTGCGATATCGTCCTTATGGTGAGCGATTGCAACGCGGACAGTCTTACCCGTTGCTTTCTCAAGAGCCTGGGCATACTGCTCGAAAGCCTCGTATCTCAGGATCCTGCCTGCGGTTTCTTCCGATATGTGATTAGCCTGGGCAAATCCTTTGCAGTCAAAATCCAGGACTTTGAGCTCAATATGGTTCTCTTTGCACAGCTGCCTTACAAGCTCCACTTCCTCATCACAGGCACCTGGTCTTAAATGATGATTGCACATCAGCGCGCGGATATCACATTCAATATCAAAACAGTTTCTTAAGCCTTTAAGGATATGAAGCAGGGCAACGGAATCAGGTCCGCCTGACACGCCGACAACAATAATGCCACAGTCAAATAATCCCTTACTATTGGAAAATTCAAGGACCCTGTCAAAGATCTCAACTGTCTCTTCTTTTTTCAAGATTTAAAATCCGTCCGGGAAACTGTCATTTGCCTGGGCAAAGAAGTCATCACCGCCGTCGGTTCTCTCAGGCGGAATGTCATCATTATCAGGCATGGGAGGTTCCGGAATGGGAGCCTCATCCGTCGTTACACTGTCGAAATTATAATTCTGGGAAGCCGTATCGCCGTCAACCGTACGTGTATAGGAGCTGCCGCCGTCCTCTTCAGGATCGCGCTCGTTATACTCGTAGAACATGGTCTTGCTCGGGATCCACCAAACTGAATCTCTGCCCGTTCTGCCGTGACGGTTCTTCTGCAGATAGATATAAGCAGGCTTTGCTTCCTTGCCGTCTTTGAAATTGATCGGACGGGGTTCGTCATCTTCAGCACCAACAGTGCCTTCCTCGTCCTTTTTCTTGTAGTAGTCAGGTCTGTCGATAAACATAACGGTATCGGCATCCTGCTCGATTGCACCGGAGTCTCTCAAGTCAGAGAGCTGCGGTGTATGGTCATCTCGCTGCGCAGCGCCTCTGGAGAGCTGTGACAGAGCGATAATCGGAAGTCCGAATTCCTTCGCAAGGAGCTTTAAGGATCTTGAGATGGCCGTAACTTCTTCGTTACGGGATTTGCCCTTAAAACCAGGCATTGTCATGAGCTGGAGGTAGTCGACGACTACAAGCTTCGGCCTCATGGCTTCATCAGGATTGGAACAAAGCTGCTGAAGCTTTGACTTCATGGATACAGGGTCTGTATCCGAATTATCGTCGACAAAGATAGGATAGTCAGACAGGTGTCTTAATGCCCTGTCGATCTGGTTCCTGTCGCTGTCTGTCATTTTATGTGAGTATATGATCTCGCTAACTGGCTTATTCATTGACATGGACATAAGTCTTGCCGCAAGCTCCTGCTTACTCATTTCCAATGAAAAGATCGCAACTGCCTTCTGGTTTGCAGCAACATTTGCGGCCATGTTAAGGGCCAGTGCTGTCTTACCCATACTCGGACGGGCTGCGAGAATATTAAGTGATCCGCTTCTTAATCCTCCGAGCATTGAGTCGAGCTTCGGGTAACCGAGCTTGACCTTGCCGCCGGCATTGTCATCATTAAGTTCCTTGCGGATATCGCTGACTGTTGTCTTGAGAATATCGGATAAGACTTCGAAACCCTTTGTCTCACCCGCACCGCGAAGTTCTGAGATCGTGCTGATCGCGTAATCTACGGCTTCGGAAGCGCGCATGTCGCCGCCCATAGCCTTTTTCTTGATCTCATCAACGGTTAAAAGCAATCTTGTCCTGTCACTTCTCTCCCTGATGGCAACGATATAGCTCATCAAGGCTGACTGGACTGCAGGCTTGTCGCCCACACGGTAAATGTATCTCTGACCGCCGGCCTTTTCTGCAAGACCTCTTCTCTCGAGTTCGGAGTATACGGTGATTCTGTCTATCTGGGAGTTATCGAGGAACATGTCGCTGATAACGCCGAAAATGGTTCTGTTACGGGCATCTGTAAAATCGTCTTCAGAGATCTTGTTCTCAACGGCCTGCAAAATAGCAGCATCCTTACGCATGCAAAGAGCAAGGAGCGCCATCTCGACTTCTACTTCGCCGTTTGAATCGTTACCCTGATCAATAAGATTATTCAAATATCCCAGATTCTCAGACATATTCAGATCAAGCCTTACCGCCGTCAGTTACTACTTCTACATTGATATCTGCTGATACCTGGGGGTGAAGCTTAACTCTTGTCTTGAAGATGCCTGTATTCTTGATCGGATTGGAGATAACGACCTTCTTCTTGTCGATATCAAAACCCTCCTTCTTAAGGCTCTCGGAGATGTCCTGTGCAGTAACCGCACCGTAGAGTCTGCCGTCAGCACCGCCTCTGGCAACAACCGTAAACATCTTGCCGTCGAGGATCTTCTTGTTCTCCTGAGCTGCGAGAAGTGCTCTTCTCTCGTGCTCAGCCTTGGCACCTGTCTGGAGCTTTACTTCATTAAGATTTGCGGAGTTTACTTCCTTGGCTAAACCCTTCTTGAAAAGGAAATTCCTTGCATATCCGTCGCTTACGTTAACGACATCGTTAGCCTTACCAACATTTTTTACATCAGAAAGAAGTATTACCTTCATAACCTAAACCTCCGCTATTACCCGTTTTTTGTTTTTCATAAAACAATCGGGCTATCTCCTAAGAACATATTATATGCCCAGGGAGAGCCCGATTGATATACATTTTTTAAATTATACAGTAGCTCTCGAATTTTGGGGCTACTATTGACCTAAACAGATTACTGTACTGTGTAGGGCAAAAGTGCTACCTGACGAGCGCGCTTGATAGCTGTTGTAAGCTCACGCTGATGGATTGCGCATGTGCCTGTCATTCTCTTAGGAAGGATCTTTCCGTTCTCGGAAATGTACTTCTTGAGTGTGACATCATCCATAAAGTCGATAGCTTCAACCTTATTAGCACAGAAGTTGCAGACCTTTCTGCGTGTTCTTCTCTGTCTCATACCGCCGGCAAATTCTCTACCACCGGCTCTGGGTGCTCTATTCTCTGCCATTTGAGTTCTCTCCTTTACAATTAAATCTCAAAGGGAAGCTCACCGGACTGTCCTTCATCAAAACCACCCATAGGTGCATCGATCTGCATGTTGGGTGCTGTGGGTGCACTTGCAGCTACTGAATCTGCCATCGGCGGATTGAATGACTGTGCAGGTGCAGAAGGTTCCTGACGATAACCGTCTCCGGCAACTCCGCCGGATGATTCAACGAACTCTGCCTCATCAACAACTACTTCTGTGATGAATCTCTTCTGTCCGTTCTGGTCATCGTAACTGCGGGTCTGAATGCTTCCTACCAATCCGATACGGTTGCCCTTCTTAAAATACTTCTGAATAAAGACTGCCGTCTGACGCCATGCAACACAGTTGATGAAATCAGCCTGTCTCTGGCCGTTTGCATCCTTGAAGCGTCTGTCGACTGCTACTGTGAAATTGCAAAACTGGGTCTGGTTGGATGTAAGCTTTACTTCCGGGTCCTTTGTAAGTCTTCCGACTAATTCTACTTTGTTCATTTACTGTTACCTTCCTGTCTTAAGTGATTACTCACCGACACGAACAATGAGATAACGGATTACACCATCAGTAATCTTGAGAACACGCTCAATTTCCTTAGGGAATTCGCTCTCGGCAGTAAATACTGTCTGAACATAGTAGCCGTTCTTCTGACCGTCAATCTCGTAAGCGAGCTCACGTGTTCCGATTGTGTCGAATGCATCAATCGTAGCACCTGATTCGATCTTAGCCTTAATTGTGTCAGTAAGAGAAGCAATACCCTCTTCACCGTTAGCAGTGCTGAGGATTGTGATCAAACGATACTGGTTTGCCATATTATTTTCACCTCCTTCTGGACTTTACGGCCCGGGCCAAACCGGGCAAGGATGCCGCCTGTATATAAACGGCAACGAGAAGAATAACACAGCACGAGAACCAAAGTCAAGCATTTAACAAGCCTAAAGCCAATCTCATCGTTCATGTCCGCTAAAATTCTTACGAGAAGAGTTTAGCAACCCGATTTTTAAAAATCTACCTTTTGAAATACGATTGAGACTTTTTGGGGGCATTTGAGACTAAATGTCAAAAAGACTGTCCTAAAAAGCGATCAGATCCTTGATGCTCCGAGGTCTTTCAAGATGTACGGGAACAGCAGATCGAGCCATGCTCCGAGCGCTTTCGCAGTGTGGAGATATGTCTCATAGTTCTCGCCTGAAGGATCAGGAACTGAAATTGACATGACCTTTCCGGAAGAGTCCTTCATTACGAGGCCGTTTGCTGCAGCAAAAGTAGACAGTGAGAATACCTTCTCCTTGATCTCTGGGAAAGCCTTTACGATCTGGAAAGCCTGCTCGTCCCTTACCGTGAGAATGAGGTCATTCTCATCGTAGATTGCAGGGTCTGCCCTTCTTGATTCGATGGAACCCAGTCCGAAACCGGTAAGTTCCTTTACGGCCTTATCCATCTGGGGATCAGGCTCAAGTCCGGACATTGCTGTAAGTCCTGCTGATTCGCAGTAGATCTCAAATCCGGCATCCTTTGTATCACTTGAGATATATGGTTCGTTCTTCTCGATCTTGCGTCTCATGAGAGCTTCGCAGCATGCTGACAAAGAGATGTTGTTATCGTCTACGAAAAGAACGGATGCAGTAAACGTATCCTTGAATGCATCAATCGGGAGAGGCATTCTGGCAGGTCTTGCAGGAGCGGGCATTCCGGGAGTAAGCTCCTCCTTCTTGCCTGCCGCCTTACCGAGTCTGTTCATGTATGCAACAGATAACCCTTCACCGTAAAAACCCTGTGCAAGGATGACATCAACTTCCTGAACGTCCAGGAATCTCAATCCTTCAAACAGGCCATGAGATGCGCCGGCAACATCAACAGTCTTGCCGTAAACGCAGAATTCAGTATGTGCAGACAGGATCTTGTCGTTAAGCTTGTCGTACATTGCCTTGATCTCGCCGCCGCAATAGATACCGATCCTCGCGAAAGGATTCTTCGACAGAATCTCACGTGATCTCAGGATGAACGGAGATACGATGTTTACGAGTTCCTTTGCTTCATCGTCAGAAAGTTTCTTAAGGTCTACGGGCTCATACTCGCCGATCTTGCCGTCAGTTGCAATCGCGTTATCACCAATGATCTCAACGCCTTCAGGCATCTGCATGATCTCAACCTGGGCATAAGGCGCATAGTGGCGGTACTTCATTCCGGGAGATCTGGGTGTTTCTTTATCGGCAAGACCGCCAGCGATAACAGTCTCATCGCTGTTCAATACAGCATCGATATCTGCCTTAGTAACAGCACCCGGCCTTAAGATGACAGGTGTTGTTCCCGTGCAGTCAACAACGGTGGATTCCAGACCGTATTCTGAATCTCCTCCGTCAATTATCGCGTAGATATATCCGTCCATGTCCTCCAGAACTGATCTGCTGCTCGTGGGAGAAGGTCTGCCGGACAGGTTTGCGGAAGGTGCCGCAACGGGTATGCCGGCTTCTTTGAGGAACTTATTTGCAACGGGATGAGAAGGCATTCTGACACCAACGGTATCAAGACCTGCAGTTGTCTCATCAGCGATCGAATCAGACTTCTTCATTACCAGAGTTATCGGGCCGGGCATAAAGCTGTCGATGAGTTTCTGCGCAAGAGGCGTGATCTCTGACACGATATCCTTGATCTGTGACTTATCACCAATATGGCAGATGAGCGGGTTGTCGGCAGGTCTTCCTTTCGCCTCGAAAACCTTCTTTACAGCTTCACCGTTTCTCGCGTCACAGCCGAGGCCATATACAGTCTCAGTGGGGAAACCTATGACTTCACCGTTCTTAAGATGCTCGGCGCAGTCCTTGATTCCATTTTTATCGGTTGATTCTATAAGTAATGTCTTTTTATATATTTTCGCGCGTTCCATATATACCTCTTATATCACTCTTCACTGCTGCTTGCCTTGTCTGCCGCCTGTGCCAGGGTCAGCGCATCAACGATCTCATCGAGATCGCCTGCGAGTATCGCATCCAGCTTATAAAGTGTAAGTCCGATCCTGTGATCTGTCACTCTTCCCTGGTGATAATTATATGTTCTGATCCTCTCGGATCTGTCGCCTGTTCCGACCTGGGATTTTCTCTCATCGTTGTGTCTGTCGACATCTGCCTGATGCGCGATCTCCCACAAACGGCTCTGGAGAACCGCCATTGCCTTCTCCTTGTTCTGGATCTGGGATCTCTCATCCTGGCAGGTAACGACCATTCCTGTCGGCAGGTGTGTGATTCTGATTGCTGAGGAAGTCTTGTTGATGTGCTGTCCGCCTGCACCGGAAGATCTGAATCTGTCGATCTTAAGATCCGTAGGATTGATCTCAACATCAGTAGGCTCAGCCTTCGGGAGCACTGCAACCGTCGCGGTCGAAGTATGGACTCTGCCGCCTGATTCGGTTACGGGAACTCTCTGGACTCTGTGAACTCCGCTCTCAAACTTCATTCTGGAATAAACCCTGGGGCCGTCGATCTCAGCAACGATTTCCTTATAGCCGCCAAGTTCTGTCGGATTTGCATCAACGATGCTGACATCAAAACCCTTAAGAGCCGCATAACCCTTATACATCTTGAGGAGGTCACCTGCGAAAAGCGCGGACTCTTCACCGCCTGCTCCGGCTCTGATCTCAAGGATAACGGATCTGGAATCTCTCGGATCACCGGGAGTTAAGTAGATCATGAGTTCCTTTTCCAGAGCTTCAAGCTTGTCCTTTGCATCAGCAAGCTCAGCATTGGCAAGGCTTCTCATCTCATCATCCCCGCCGAGATCGCCGCTCTCAAGAAGCGTGATTATTCCTTCAATCTCTTTTTCGCAGGCTTCATAACTTAAGATCGCCTGCACCTGGGGATTTAATGCTGCCAGTTCCTTGGAATACTTGGTGTATTCATCCGGACGTGAAGCAACCGCCGGATCGCTTAAGGTTCCGGTGAGTTCTTCATATTTAGCCTTGATCAGATCTGTCTTGCTCTTATCTATTGCCATAGTTATACAAAATTACCATAAAGGGACTTTTATTTCCAATAAAGAAGCCGCCCCTGACCGGAGCAGCTCCTTCTGTTTGCTGGTTTGGTACTGTCTTAAACCGGATTTGCCGGCGGAACAGGTTGCTGAGGCTGAGCGTACTTTATTACCTCATATTCGAGCTTGTGCCTTAACGGCTTGTGGCAACGGGGGCAATAAACGAATCCGTGCGGATACCATGCTCTGTGACCGAGATCGTAAGTATGGTAATCAAATTCGAAATAGCAGTACTCACATCTGCAGTGAAATGTCGGGTTGTATACTTCGTAGCCTGCAACAGGGTTCGGATTGACTACACCGGAATTCTGGATCCACGGTCTGTCAGGAGAAGTCTGCGGCGCCTGGACAGGCGGGACAACTGCAGCTGCGGGAGCAGCTCCGGATTCCGAACCTGAAGCCGTACGGAAATCAAAACCGCACTTCATGCAAAAATTTGCCTCGTCAACAACTTCTGTTCCACACCTGGGACAAAACTTGCTCATCTATCTATCCTCCTTATTCCATTCAGGATGATTAATTATAATTCGATATTTATGTAAAGGTCAAACAAGACCAGTTCCCGCGCGGCCATGGCCTGATACAAAAACAACCCTGAAGCGTTATAATCTCCATATGATCACAGAAGTAAAAAACGTTGAATTCAATATTATCGATACCTCCGATCCTTTCGAACAGTTCAGGGATGACATTGAACGTTTCTGGGCAGAATACTGCTCCAAGCACCCTGAAGCATACAGCGAGAAGATACTGAATCTTTTCGGTAGCGAAGAAACAGCACACGGCATCAGATTAAACATCGGCTGGATAAATTACTACGAAGCTTTTTACAGCAAGATTGCTGGAAACATCCATACAAGAAATCTGTTCTCAGGAGCTTACATAATCACAAGTGACGGCTACTATTGCTTAGCAGTTGACTGGAACAGTGAGATCAATCTCATCGGCGGAGTTGCTTCTGCAGATGATTTTGAAAACGGCAAATACATCCCGGAGAAGTGCCTCGTAAGAGAATGCAAAGAAGAAATGGGCATCGATATTACTGACGATCATTTCAGTTACGAACTCAAATATCTAAAGATCACTTCAGGTGATGAGAACTACTTCCCTACCGGCCTGATCTACGAGGTTAAAACCGATTACACAAAATCAGAGATTGAAGAACTGTTTATGACCAACGCTCACGACAACGAACTGCAGGCAATAAAATTCTTAAGACCTGACGATTCAGAAGTTCTGGCAGGATCAAGGCGGAAGTACATCTTCGAACTGTTTGACATGATGAGGAAATAAAAAAACACAGCACAAGGAAGTGCTGTGTTTTTCGTTATAACCAATCTTCTTATCAGACTGTAGTGTTATCAGTCTCTGTCGAATTCTTTTCCTGGATTTCCTGGATCAGCTTGTTCTGCTTTTTTGCTTCAGAGAAAACTCTGTAATAGTAGAAGCCTGCCAGGAATATGTAAGGGATAGTGAATGAACGGTAGAACTCAAACCATCCTTGAGGCGTAATGGGACTAATGAAAACACTTACCAGCCACAGCATTAATCCTACGAGAACGCACGCAACAAGGTACTGTACGATAATCATTACGAGCGGGCTTACGCTGTCGAAAAGTTTGTGGAGGAACAGCACGAAAGTAGCGATGGCACATGTTGCGAACATGACAAGGACATTGATGTTGTTAGTCTCTGTTCCTGCAATGATGTTAACTATCGCACCGATAACGGACATGATCGAATATACGCAGCAAAGCTCTAAGAGATATGCTTTTATTTTTTCAGTCATCAGCTCATCCTCCTCATTCTCTGGAGATATTCATTGAAGCTTTTCTTATAACTTCTGTTGATGCAGATCCTCTCGCCGTTATCGAAAGATGCATAGACCTTCATGTTCAGGTCCGGCTTTAACTGCTTGATCTTATAGATGTTGATAAGATTAGATTTCGATACGCGGACAAATCCGTAGTTCCACAACATCTCTTCGCATGCCGCGAGAGTATTCATCAGACGGAACACTCCGTTTTTTGTGTAAGCAAAAAGCTTACGGTCTATGTGATCGAGATAGTAGACTTCTTTGGGATCGAGCAGTATTGCTTCACCGTCATCCAGATCTTCATCAGCAGGACGTCCCTGCAATGAGGGACGCTCTGAGTTGACTGTATCGATTATCTGTCTTATTACCGGACGCATATTTGCGTAATACACGTCAACGTGTTCACTGGCAGTGTTCTTATCTTCGTAAAGATTGAGTTTCATCAGATTCCAACTCCATTAAGGAAGCTCTCTACGCTGTTCATGTATCCTTCAGGATCGTCGATAACGCCTTCGATATGCGCGCTGTCTGCGTGGTAGATAGCCTTATTTTCGCAAGCTATATTATCATAAACCTGCATTACCTGGTCAGGGAGGCATACCTCGTCCTTATCAGAGACAATAATCATTGTGGGAATGTAATCATTTTTAACTACATTGATCGTATCACCGTCGTCATAATCGATTCCGTCTACAACCTTCATGAACATCTTGCTTGTACCTGTGAGGTAAACAGCCAGGAAAGACTCTGTATCTCCATCACCGAACATCTCCTTGAGAATGAGTTCCATTCCGGGAACCGGTGAATCACAGATTACTGCGTCTGCTGCTTCAACTGTGCTGGGAGTAACGTTTGATGCATAGATTGCTGTTGTCTGTGCACCCATTGACTGGCCGTGAACGATAACCTTATCTTCCTTGAGCTCTTCTCTTGCGAACTTTACCATTGCCTTGACGTCGAGTGCCTCGTGAATGCCGAATGTAACCTTGTCATCTGCATTATCTCCGCAGCCTCTCTGATCGATCGCGATTACGTCAAAACCATCTTCGATATACTGCTCAGCAAGAGGATATGTGCTTGCTCTGTCTCCGCCTGCACCGTGTACCAGGATTACGCACTTGCCGCTGTTGTTATCGAAATATGTTCCGGGAACCGTGTTGCCGTCTTCTGCTGTTGCTGTGATCTCAATGCCTGTGTATGTGTTCATGAACTTTTCCGTATCGTATTCCCAGACTTCGAGCTGCTTGATGCTGTTATCGTGTGTATCTTTATCTTCGTTCTGGTGAAGGATCCTGTCTGCAACATATCCGCCCATTGCGATCGAACCTGCAACTCCGATGAATGCGATAACGCCCAATGTGATTCCTAAACCCTTGATGATCTTGTTCTTTTTCATTTTTCTGAACTCCTTCGTGTTTTGCTTGATGGCCTGAATATAGCAAAAGCGGATCTGCCATGTAGGCAAATCCGCTCAAGTTGCATATCGGGGTGTCTAAGTTGCAATTTTATCTGTTTACGCAATAAGCAGGAATGCTGAGCAAACACCTGAGAAGATATTGGCTATTGCATGGATGCTCCAGCTCGGAAGGATTGATCCGTCTGCCTTCTTCTCATTGATATATCCCATCAGCCAGCCGATTGAACCTGTGAACAAAGTGATCAACACAGCCTTAACCGGGCCTGCTGCGCTGAAGAACATTACACCGTGCATAAGTCCGAACAGGATGCTCTGAACGAGGTTGCCTGCTGCAAAACCGAACTTCTTGGATACTCTCTTGAGGATGAAACCTCTGAAAATAATCTCTTCAGGAAGAGCTGTCTTCAGGATCGCATATACAAGGATTGCAGGAACTGCACCGAAGCCAAGGCCTGCAAATTCTGATGTAGCTGTCTCAACGCCTCTTACCGAGATAAGCATAAATACTGCCAATGCCAGGAAAGAAACGATTGCGCCGATCGTCCAAATGAGTGTTTTGTTTTCTTTCGCGTTTCTGATTTTTTTAAGGCCGATCCATTCAAAGAAGTTCATCTTCTTTCTTGCCGTGATGAGCCACCAGATAAACGGTATCAGAGTAAAAAGTGCGATCTGGATAATGCTGTTGATTACTGTCTGGATTAAAAGATTCATAATGATTTCCCCCTCTTTGCTTTCGCTTTACGAGGGTTATTATAGAAATCCATTCTTTCGGCCAAATTATCCCAACATTAACTTATCCTTAATCTCGCAAACCAAACCAATTCTGAGCGATATCGTTAATGGGAATTCCCTTATCAAATAAATCTGATATAATTCGTTAGTAGATTTTTAATATATAAACGGAAGTATTTGAAAATGTCATCTGAAAAAGATCATTCATCTTATGCGATAAAGCAGAATACAAAGCGCCAGGCTTGGGAGTTTGGTGCAGGTTCTGACATGGAGCAGAAAATGATCCACACAGAGAGGATCGTAAAGCATCCTAATGGAACCTACGAAGTATTTTCCAAGGAAGCAACCGAAGGCAAAGGCCAGATGGCTAATACCGGCGACTACTTCAAGGTAGATACGGAAGGATTCCCTTCACCCTGCGAGAGGGACTGGTTCCAGAAGAACCACAAGCATATCGAAGATGACTGGTATCTCCAGATCGCCAAGCCGCTCAAGATATGGCGCACGGATGATCCGGAATCAGAAGAGATCCGATTCCTCATCGATAACGGAGCGCTGAAGATCAACAAAGAAGATCCCGAGCATTACTTCTCCGCCGAACTGTGGGGCACGATGGAAACGGCACCTTCTAATGCAATCATCGTATTCTATTCGGTAAACAGAGATGATGCAGGCAAGATTACTTCGATCACATTCAACTTTGTGGATGCCGAATACTTCAAAGGAAATTACAAGATAATAGATTAAAAAACGCACGGGCGCCCCGTGCGTTTTTTAATCTAATTCGTTTTCTACATAATTTGCAGCCGCAATGACTCCATCTCCGAATTGCGAAGAGAATGTCATCTGGTTCTGTATTATCTGATTTCTGAATATTATCGAAAGAACGATACCCAGAACAAAGATAAGGAAGATGATAATCAGGATCACTGCCCTGATAAATGTAGTCTTTACAAGCGTTTTCTGAAACTCTTCCTGGCCCTTCTCTGCGACTTTCAGTTTCTGATATTCAACATCCTCAGGTTTTGCATCGACTACGAAAAACGAACCGCAGCTCTCACAATGAAATCTGTTGTCGCTTCCCTCAGTGATGTTATTTCCTGCACAGTTCGGACACTTGACATTACGTAAATCCATTATCCTACCCCTCTACCCTGCATAGTAACGTTCCGGCAAACTTACACGAAGGTATTTCCTCCGATAGGATAATTATACAATACTGCGGAAGTTATGCGTTCTTTCTTCTTATAGGCAGCCAGATCTCGGTGTGTATGCCGTCCCCATCGTCATTCGGAACACCGTAACGCTCTACATTGTACTCATCAATAAGCTCGTACTCTTCAGCCTCAAACAGCCACTCACCGAAGATATAGCGTCGCATCGCCTGTGCCTCTTCTTTCGAAGAGTCCTTGCAATTGAACTTTGCCCATACAGTCTCCGGAATCTCAATGACCGTCATGCCCTCAGGAATCTTTCTGCCGTCGTAATCGACACCTGTAAGGAACAGAAATCTCTCATCGAAAGAAATATCCTCATAGTCCTTCGACCACGGTCCGCCTTCATTGTTGAGGATAATGTCGCAGTCGCCGACACTCACACCGTAGAATTGATTCGCATTCAATTCATCTCCATGTTCGTCTATGAAGTTATAAACAAAAGGCGGAATCTTCTCAAAACACGTTTCATTTACGAAAACATCTGCCGCGCCCAAAATCTTGAACTTCGGCATCTTCTCTATGACGACATCAACCGTATCTGCTCCCTTTACCGTGAAAGTAAGCTTAAGCGGCAGGAAAGCCTTTGCCGGCTTATTCTTCTTTTTGATCTCATTTGGCGTGGCATTATGAAAACGGCTGAATGCTTTTGTAAAACTCTCAGGCGTCTCATAACCGTATCTCTCAGCTACGTCAATGATCTTCTCATCTTTCTCGATCAGATCCATTGCAGCCAGGTAGAGTCTTCTGTTCCTGATATATTCACCGATCGTAAATCCGGTGATCATCTGGAAACTGTTTTGCAGATAACCTGCGGAGACATGAACTTCCATAGCAACCTCCTTCGGCCCGCTTACTGTCAGAATGTTATTCTCCAGATAACGGAGTGTATCATTGATAACATCGGCCCAATTCATAGATTTCTCCTTTAAGTAACTATGTGACGGTTTCAGTTTCCTGTCTTGGAATGCGAAGTTCTGTCTGATTGTATTATGTATATTAATATATCTGATTTAACTGTTTCCAAAAACACAAATAAAAACGACCAGAACATTTTCCGGTCGTTGGCATGGTGGATGCTACAGGACTCGAACCTGTGACCCCCTGCACGTCAAGCAGGTACTCTAGCCAGCTGAGCTAAGCATCCGAAATCGAACTTTGAAAGTATACCTTGTTTTCTTTTCTTTGACAATCATTACTTTATTTATGAATATGAACCCGTTTGTTAACAAATTGTTAACGGGATTATGAATTTGTTAAATTTCAAATTTATGGTAAATATATTAAAAATTTGATGTTATGCCCCTCAAAATAGTATATTATGATTTCATATCAAGCCCTAAAGCAAGCGGTTTCTGTCAATTTTTACAACATTTTGCACAAAAACACGCGTCGTCGGTTGGTTACAAGCACAAATTAGAACAAATTGTTAAAAGTATGAACACAATGTGAACAAACTGTGATATATTTGTTTCAGGAAATGCTAATCAAATTCGGGGAGGCAGCATTATGAGAAAGATAGGAAAGACAAGGAAGGGTTTCACATTAGTTGAAATGGTACTCGTTATTGCCATTATCGTAATCATGGCCAGTGTTCTTATTATCGGGGTCGGAACATACCTTAACGCTACAAATTCAGCAGTATTTTCCGTTTCTGAGCACAACAGCCAGATCAACGTAGTTGCACAGGCAGCAGGTTTCGACCGTTTTGGCGGCTAATTACCAATTGCAGATTTGAGAAATTTATGCGCCTGTCTTTAGGGTGATCACAGAAACATAAACCTCTTATCCATAAAGTGAAGCACGCAAAAGGCCTCCCTAGTTTTAGGGAGGCTTTTTGTGTGGGTTCTTATTTGTTTATCTTAAGCTCTGAATGACAGCCGTGATTACTGAGACATAGAACATCAGCGAATAGAATCCGGTTATTGAACCTACGACTATACCGCCGACAGACAGGTACTTGCCTATTCTCGCCTTCAAAAACAACGGTCCGGTCTCAACTAAAAACTTATTGGCAGTTCTCAGGTTAAGAATTGCCATTATCAGTCCGGCAATTGCAGGAAAAAACGTCATCGACAAAACAAGAGACATTATTCCGCAGAACAGGATCATGTCAGCACGTCTGGCATATTCATAGTGGCGCTGCTGCGGATCAGTAATAACTTTGGGATCGCCCATTTCCAATCCTCCCTTTTTCTTATTCCACTTTTATTCTATTACCAAACCGGTGAAAAACAATACAGGGTTATTCGATCGGGAAAAAGATCTCTGACGTTGCCAAAAATCCGTATGCGGTCTCTTCGCAATTCACATTCAGCTCACCACCGTAAACAGCTGCAGCTGTCTCAATATTGTGAATTCCGAAACCGTGATTCTTTCTGTCCTTTTTTGATGTTACTATCTTTCCATCCTTGATCTGGGGTGCCTTGATACAAGGGTTGGAAACGGTGATCATGAAGAAGTTTTCTGTCTTCTTGAACAAAAGCTTAATTACTCTCAGCGAACCATCCATCTCGGATAATTCAGGAACTGATGCTGCTTCAATTGCGTTATCCAGGAGATTCGCAAGCATCTTACACATGTCTACGGGTGAGATCTCAATATCAGTTATCTTACCGGAACAGTCTAACGATATTCCCAATGACTGAGCCTTTGCAGTTTTCTCGGCAATAATTGCATCAGCGATCGTATTGCCCGTATGTGCGCTTATGTCAGCACTCGTAAGATTCTCTCCCATCTCCTCCAAGTACTCGCGCATCTTGTCATACTCTCCCTGTTCGAGCAGTAGCATCAGGACCTGGATGTTGTTTTTCATGTCGTGACGGATGGCGCGGATCTCGGAATCAGCCTTTGCGGATGCTTCAAAATATTTTGTCTGTGAATCGATCAGTTCTTCGTTGATCTTATTCATGGCTTTGAAACCATCGCGTTCTTTTCTCGTTACCCTGAGGAAGAAAAGGAGCCATACGGTCAGAAGTACCAAAATGAGCAGAACCGGTTTGGCAACATCGCTGCCTATGATAAACGGACTGGTAAAATCATCAGCGACAAATGAATTAACCATCAGCATAAGAACGGTAGCAATACCCATTACAGGGAGAGGCATCGGAGTATTGTCATTTTTACTCCTGACTCTCTCAAGCAGGAATAAAAACATGAATACCAAAGCCATTGTCAGCAGCTCATACGCAATACCGATAATTGTTTTAAAATCGCTGTCCTGCCAGTCTCTTGCACCGGACAAATGGATCAGAAGAGCCTGGAAAATATGATTGATGCATCCTATGATCTCGCTGGACAAAAAGACTGCAAGTACTCTTTTCCAGACTTTACCGCTAGCCAGAAACATTAATACAACGAAGGCCAGCATTGTACCGATGGCTTTTGTTATATCCTCTACATAAATAGTAAGATCGCCCTCGTCATATAACGCATCAGGCATCAGCACACAACACACATCCGACACCACTCCGATTAGAATAGCCATCGCTGCCGCAGTGATATATGCAGCTTTTTTGTTCTTGAATTCATACCTGAACACCCTTTCCGTGGCATACACAGTTGACATGATTATGCCAATTGGATAGAGGGGTATAAAGATCAGGTATAAAACATCGATCATCGGCTGCTTCTCCTGATGAATCCAAGGAGCTTTTGTTTAGCTTCAGCAGACGCACTCCTGGCAACAGGAAGAGTTTCCTTGTTATCAAGAAGGACATCCGTTGCGGACAGCTTTTTCATGTGCGCCAGACTGACATAATAAGACCTGTGGATCTTAACGAAATCGCGGGACAATTCATCCACCATCTTAACAGCATCCGTAAACTTCATCCGAAGTTCAACGCTGTCTCTTCGAAAGCAGAATCTTACGCTGTTATTTGCCGCCTCAACATAGACCAGATCAGAGATCGAATTGATTATCTCCTCCCCGTCTTTATGAAGCACGATCTTCTCATCAACTTTGAGTCTCTTCTCAAGGTCTGCAAGAGTCTCTCTGAGCTTTGTCTCATTTACGGGTTTGCTTAAGAATCTGAAAGCTTCAACTTCATAACCATCCATGGCAAGCTCGGTATGGCTTGTGAGAAAAACAATCGGAATGTCTTTGGAATACTCACGGACTTTCTTTGCGGCCGTCATGCCGTCAACTTCATTCATCTCAATATCAAGGAATATCGCATCGAGTTTAAATCCGTTCTCAAAACTTCTTACCAGTTCACTGCCGTCAGCATAAAGAAAACAACTGACTTCAGATCTGCCGCAGATCGAATCGATCAGTTCAGCGATCTGATTTCTGTAGACACTCTCATCATCAACTATGGCTAGTCTCATGAATTCCTCCAAAAAGGAAATAAAGGAACTGTCTGAAAATATGTGACAGCTCCTTTATTCTAATAATTAATAGTTATCGGGGCAACTGTTATTTCTGTTAACCGACAGTTCTTCCGCTGTCGAGAACCACAGTTCTCGTTCCATATGTTGCACACTCCTCGGAGTGAGTTACCTGAAGGATCGTAAGTCCTCTCTCCTGATTAAGTCTTCTGAACAGATCCATGATTTCGCCCGTGGATTTCTTATCAAGGTTTCCGGTAGGCTCATCTGCGAGAATAACCTTCGGATTTCCGATGACGGCTCTTGCGATGGCAACTCTCTGCTGCTGTCCGCCGGACAACTGGTTGGGCATCGACTTGCGCTTTGCCGTAAGTCCCGTGATCTCCAGTATCTCATCCAGTTCCTTCTTTAGAGATGACTTGGATTTACCGTTCATCATATGAGGAAGAAGAATGTTATCTTCAACGGAAAGATTCATGACGAGATTATAGAACTGGAAAATGAATCCGACATTCTGCAGACGGAGATCAGACAGTTCCTTATCCTTCATTTTGCCGATCTCCTTACCGCAAAGAGAGATCGTTCCTTCAAAGTTTCTGTCGAGGCCTCCGATCAGATAGAGTAATGTTGACTTACCGGAACCGGATGCACCCATCAGTGATACAAATTCACCTTCCTGAACATACATGCATGCACCATCCAACACCTGATTAAGGCTTGTACTCTTTCCGAATGTCTTACTTACGTTATTAACTTCAATTACTGTATTCATTTCTTTATCCTCCGTATATTACTCGTACTTGATCTGCTCTGCGATCTTCATCTTGCCAAGGTTCTTTATCGGGAACAGAACCGTTCCTGTGAACGCTGCTACCAGCAGAACAAAGAACAACAATGTCTTAACAGGATCTGTTGTAATCGCCATGTCGATTGCATCGGAATTGGATGCAGAAGCATTAATGACGCCTGTAAGAATTACACCGGCAATGGTTCCAATACCAGAAGCCGTAAGAGCGGTTATAAGCATTTCCCTGAAGAGTATTCCTGAGAGCTTACCCTTGCCCATTGCGGTCGACAGCAGGACTGCGCATTCTTTCTTTCTGCCCTCAAATCCAATAAGCTGGTTGCTGACCATGCCTATGAATGTCATGCCGACTGCTACGACGATTACTGCTGTCATGATGGCAGAGAGCTTTGCAGTGGACTCTTCATTCTCGGCTATCATTTCATCCATCGTCTTAACCTCTGAATAAACACCAACAGCGTATGTCTTTACAGCCTGGGCAACGTAATCCGGATCATCACACTTGACCAGATATTCGCCCGGAGTCTCTCTGTAGATCTCATAGTATTCATGCTTGGATACGATGAGCTTTGCATATCCGTCGTAAGAACTCTCAGAATAAAGAGATACGATCTTGTACTCTCTTTCGATCGGGAAAACTCCATTAGGATCGTAATTTACCTTCAACACATCTCCGGCATTAAGTCCGTGAGCAGAAGCATATTTCTCATTAAGAAGAACACATCCGTCCTCAACAGTTTCCGGAAGATTGTCAAATGAATTGAGATACTTATATCCGCCATCAGGCATTGCATATAAGGTAAAGTGTTCGTCAGTTATACCGCTGGCATTGAGCTCTCCCAAAGTGGTCGTGTAGTAGATTACTTCAGTATCCGTAACGCCGTCGAGCTTATCGATGAACGAATAAGCCTTAATATTGCCGTTACATGTGACTGCCACGTCGCATGAGTATTTAATGTCAGTTACGGAAGATGTTGCGGACTGCGCGAAAGCAAAAATGATTACGCTCATCGCTGCGGCAGTTACGCAAAGGACTCCGCTGCCAACCGTGCTCTTACGTGAAATCGCTTCAACGGAAGCAAGTGACCAACTCGCATTTTCGACCTTGTCAGACAGAGTTCTAATAAGATCTGTAACACCCTTAAACACCCAGGGAAACAGTAACGCAAGTGCAGTGACTGAACACAGGAGGCATACGATTGCTCCCGGCAGATTATTGCGGAAAAAGAATGAAACAATTGCTCCGGAGAGGACCACAAGACCTGTGATCAAACCTGACTTGCTGAACTTATATGCCGTATCCCTGTTATCAAAGATAATGTCTCTGATCGAAGTGTTGAGAGCCTTAAGGATTGCCTTAAGAGGAATGAGACATTCAATGATTATTGCGCCGAGAATGACACCTGCTACAAGAGGAATGGATAACTCAGGGATTCCGGAATCATATGAAGTACCATCTGCCGTTGTTACTCCGGAGATCAGGTGCAGGATCGGAATTCTGATGAGAGCATAACTTGCTACTGCAGGAATGCTGCCCAGGAGTGCATACAGAATGTTCTCGAGCAGGAGTACGCGGCATGTTCTTGCAGCGCTCATTCCGAGGCTTCTTAATGTTCCGACGAATGCCATTCTCTCACTTACGATCCTGTTGCAGATAGATGCTGTAACGAATATAACAAGGAGGAATGTTATTGCGAAAAGAAGATAGATGTAGGATGTCATCTCTTCAATGAACGCAATGCTCTCCGCCGAGATGGTGAAGTCCACCATGTTGCAATTCGGATATAACTCTTTCATCATATCCATTGCAAGTTTTCTTTCTTCATCATTCAGAACATCGACCATGATTATCCCGGCATCTTTTCTGCCGCATGAGATCAATTCAGCAGTCTCCCTGTTGATCAATGCAACGTTTCCTGTGAGAAGATAGTTTTTTGTATTAGCAGGAATGACAGATACAACAGTCAGTTCGACTTCATCACCTGCTCTGTCATGGACGATGAATTTATCACCGATACCATAACCGTATCCTTCAGCAAACTTACTGGAAATTGCAATTTCCTTATATCCGATCTCCATCGGTTCAATAAACTTCATGCTTACTGCTTCATCGAAATCAAGACCGAATATATCGAGCTGCTCTGTCGTGACGTAATTGTATTCGTCTTCAATATCCTTATAGAGCATTTCTCTGTTGTCATTGATAAGCATCATGTCAGATTCAGGGAAACCGTCAGGCAGTTCCTTATCTGAAGACGATCTGAACGTTAACATGAAATCAGCTCTGGATATTCCCGAGAAAATATTTACAAGGATATCCTTAATGCTCGATACCATGTCGAAACTCAGCATCGCGCTGATCGAACATACGAAGATCGCAAAAACAACCAGCAGTGTTCTGAGAGGTTTTCCGAATATATTCTTGAGTGAATTTTTAAGTATTATATTCATCTGTTTTCTCCTCTCATTAATACCATCTGGAAATCCTGTTCTCAGGAGCTATGTACATTCCGTCATTTTCATTAACACCGTATACTTCATAGAATTCATCAACGGTTGCAAGTATCGCGTTAACTCTGATAACTTCAGGGCTGTGGCTGTCATATGCAAGTTGGTTGAGAATGGCGAGATCCGTTTTCTTAAGGCACCATGTTATTGCATAGTTCTCGAAGATCTTTTCCAGGTCTTCATCTGATTTTGCAAGTGAAACAACAACTTCCATTCCACCGAGATCAGCGTAGTTCTCTGCAAGCGTCTGCTCACCGTCAACGTGATAAACACCGAACACCGTAAAGTTGTCTTCAAAATATGAAACAGCTTTCTGATCGCGTTCTTTTAAGATCTTGCGGTCTTCATCAGGGATCAGGCCGGGATTATAAGCACCGTCCTTATCAAAATAGATTCCGGAGCTGTCGAATGCATGTCCTATCTCGTGGCCTATCACGGAACCAAGGCCGCCGAGGTTTGTATAATAATCAGCCTTGCTGTCAAAATAAGGAGCGTTAGTAATTGCCGTGCAGATAGTTACGTTGTTAACCGTTGGGTTATAAAAAGCATTGAGGCTCTGCATGTGAGCAGTAACCTCTTTGCGGTCTACGGGTTTTGAAATGCTGTCCACAACATCAAGAATTGATATCCTGTGGTACTTGATCATAAATTCAAAGTAATCACCTGTGAGATCAGCATACTTTGCCTGGTCATGTCTCTTAACATCAGCACCTGTAACGAACACGATATTGTCTAGCTTCTCAAGAAGATTATTTCTTGTCGTATCGGTAAGCCATGTTGCACGGGTGATAACCGTTCTGTAACCTTCCTTAATATCAACGCACATAGCAACCAGTGCATCGTCCGTTTCCTTCGTGTAGTAACGCTCTACATAGAGCACGTCAGTTTCTGACATGAATGTATTTGTGATCTCATTAATTGCCTGCTGCTCGGGTTCATCATAACTGTCTTCAACATAGTCTTCGAGTTCCTCGTAATGAGGCGCGATAAATCTCATGTAAGATCCGTAAATATCGAATATCTTCCATGCCTTCAGAGCATCAAGGTTTTCTTCTGTCATCACGGAATTAAGGCACTCTGCCTGGCCCTTATCGAAAATGCAGAAATCATTGCAGTAATCTACGTCAAATCCGACTTCCTGTAATACTTTCAGAACATCGACATTGGTAAATATGTTTTTGATGTCGTCTGCAGTGTAATGTTCAGCATAATCGAAAACATTAACCGCATCCTGTATTTCCATATCAGTATCGCCATAAAGATCCAGAGCAATATAAGCAAGTTTTCTTCCGTATTCTTCTGCAGTCTCTGCATCATAACCAAGAGTCATCATGCAGATCTTAATATCCTTTACCAGTGTATTAAGAGCAAAATTGTCTTCCCTGAAGTCGTCGAAATATCCTGATGCAACATTTCCAAGAGGATTAACAACGATCATCTTGCCGCCTGCAGAAAAGATATTGTTATTTACGGAAAGATTGAAATAACTGTTTACTCCGAAGTCCCTGTATCCCTTTGCATCAAGTCTGATAAGTTCGTCAACGGTCTTTGCATTGTTAACTTCATCGATATACTTTGCCAATTCTTCAGGAATGGGTTCTGTTGCAAAATCGTAATTCATGAAAGCGTTATAAGCTGTCTTAATAACATACTCTTCGCTGCCCTGTTCATAACCGGATCCTGCAACAACATCCTTGATGACGCTTTCTATCTGAGAATCTACAAGACTTGAATCAGCAGCTGCACCAACATAGTGTGAGCCATATTCAAATACTGCATTACTGAGTGTATCCCCATTTATGTAGCGGTAATAATCATCCTGGGGACGCAGTTCAGTTACTCCCGTTGTTTCTGATGTTTCTGTTTCATTTTCAGTAACTTCTGCAGGCGCACAACCAGAGATCACTGACATGGCCATTGCACATAACAAAGCTGCCCCGACTAACCTCTTCATAACGTTTCTCCTTTTCACATGCTTGATAGTCGGATAGTAGCATCTAAAAAATCCTGTTGCGGATTATGTGGTGAATTGCGATTCACACGTGGCGAATTGCAATAATTTACTCTTCTGCAAATGCGAGAAAGGACCCCGGATAACGGAGCCCTTTCCCATTGCGTGATTGGGGATAATATGGAATTACAAAAGTCTTCCGCTCTTCCTCTCAGGATCGAGGATGGCTTTTGTTCTGAACGGATTAATGGGGTGACTTGCAATCATGTTCGTAACGAATCTTGCAAACTTGTCAACGAAATTCTTGTCCTTGTTTACGTAATCCATGTAATCATTAACATCAACGTACTTATAGACGTGTCTGCCTGCTGAGAGGAACATCATTGTTTCTTCGCCGCACTTATCGTCTGTAAGAACCTGTGCGACACGATCTACGGAGTATTCTCTGGCACGCTGCAGGAGAGGTCCCATGAAGTACTGTCCGAAGAAGGGAATTACGCTGCCTATGTTAGCGAAGAAATTTAAGGGAAGGTACATATGTCTGTAGTACAGATGACCGAACTCGTGTCCCATGATGAAACTGATTGTGTCGAGATCCTTGTGCTCGAGATACAGCAGTTCGATTACTTCTGCGTTTAAGTGTACATAATATTTGCCGGGCACCCATGATGCGTATGCGTTGATGGTACCGTTCATCTGTTCAACATAAACTTCAGGCTCTTTCTTGAAGCCAAGAAGTTTTGAAAACTCCTTAACCTTTGCATAGATCTCAGGGAAATTCTTTTCGGAGACCCTGATGCCGTATGACATGTTTGAAGAATATGTCTTGTAGTATTCAATGAGACTCATGACGATGAGATATATGATGAAACCGATCGCGCCGATCGATGCGAATAATGCTACGAAACCAATGAGGAATGCTCCGAACTCAGGACTTGTTTCCGTGATCTCCGCATTCTCGAGACCTTCCTTGATCAGGTCAACGATTCCGTACTGACCAAATACAAGGATGCCTGCAACGGCTAAAAAGATAGGTCCCAGGATCGTGTTGATCACATATAGCGGAATTTCTGCCTTGTGGCGGAGTTTCCTGATCTCTGTTTGTACCAACTCCGGTGTTCTGACTGTCTGTTCACTCATAACTTCTCTCCTCCAATAACTGTCGCAATGATTTTGCTTGATGGGAACAGATTAGCATTGCGAAAAATGATATGCGGATTTTGTGGTGAATTGCCGTTCATACGTGGTGAAATGAAAGACATGCCGGTTCCTTGCATATATTTCGCCACACTTCTGCACTTGACAGAATTGGTTTATCACGTTAAACTGACCACGGTTTAACTCGTTAAACCAAACAGAATTGAGGTTAGCACAATGGAAGAACTGGTATTGTTTGAAGCTGAAAAGAAACTGATGGAGATTATCTGGCAGGTCGCACCTATTGAGTCAGGCAAGCTGGTAAAGATCGCAGCTGATAGTATCAATTGGAATAAATCAACTACATATACCGTTCTCCGTAAGCTGATCGCAAAAGGTTTTGTCTCGAATGAGGATACCATCGTAAGAGTTCTTATTCCCAAGGAAAAAGTTCTGATATCGGCAAGTAATCAGATCGTCGAAGAGACTTTTTCCGGTTCCCTGCCAAAGTTTGTGGCAGCATTTTTCGGAAATAAGAAAACGTTAAGCGATGAAGATGCAGACGAACTGATGAAACTGATCAGGGATAATATGGAAGGCGGAAAGTAATGGAAGGATTATTCCTTACAGTTCTCGAGATGTCTATTACGGGAAGCATAGTGATACTTATCACCATGCTTGCAAGACTTCTTCTCAAGAAAAGATCCAAGAGATTCATCATGATCCTTTGGGCTGTTGTGGCCTTCAGATTACTTGTGCCCTTCAGCTTTGAATCACAATTAAGTTTTTTCAACTACATCCCTCTTAAGACACAGACCTTAACTGCAATTACAGAGGTTCAGGATGCAGCAATACCTGACAGTTCAGTTGATACACAGAACGTAACAGCTGAACACGCTGCAAGCACAGAGCAACAATATATTAATCTTGCTGAAACGGACGCAAATATGGGGAACGTTAGTCTGTCCGAAGACCTTACAACTGCAGATGCGTTACCGGATGTAAAGTCAGTACTCTCAACCGTATGGCTTGCAGGTGCATTGGGCATTATGGCTTTCTGTTCTGTCCAATTCATAATACTTAAGTTACAACTCAGGAACGCTAAGAAAATCAGCGGCAATGTTTATGTATCTGATAAGATCAGCACACCGTTTGTTTTCGGTCTTTTCATTCCCAGAATATATTTACCTGACATTCTCGACAAGGATGAGAAAGAATATGTTCTGCTCCATGAGAGGACCCACATTAAGCACGGCGACTGGCTTTTCAAGATCATAGGCATGATCGCTGCTGCCGTTCACTGGTTCAATCCTTTTGTATGGCTTGCTTACAAGCTTTTCGAACAGGATATCGAGATGAGCTGCGATGAAAGTGTCGTAGCAGGCATGGATACCGGTCTTAAGCTGGCATACACAATGTCGATCGTTTCTTTCGCGAAGCAGAGCAACACCAAAAGATATCTGGTAACACCGTTGGGATTCAGCAAAGTCAATTTCAGCAAAACGGAGGTTACAAACAGAGTGAAAAATATAATCAACTATAAAAAGGGCAAGACGGCAACCGCCGCCATTATCACTGCAGCCCTGCTCGTTATCGGTGCGGGATGCACACTTAATCCAAATTCAAAGGGTGCTGACCCAGATATCCCGAACGAACCTGAAACAAATGTAACAGAATCAGAATTCATTATTGATAAACCCGTAGAGAATGAAACAGGTCCCTTGTGGAATCTGGAAGTTGATGGTCCCAAAGATTTCTCTACATTTACAAAGAATCTTATCGGCACCCCCTACGCAGATGGCGGTAATCACCCGGATATCGGTTTAGATGAAACAGGACTCGTAGTATATTGCTATAAATCTTACTTCGCTGTTGCCATGCCGTCTGACGTCGAGGAAATATGCGCCGGATTTGACGGCACTTATGACTCAGTACCGGAAAATTCAGTTCACGTCGGTGATGTTGTAGTCTATGAATCCGGTAACGTTGCAATCTACGTCGGTTACGGAGAGGTAGTTTACGCATCGGAAGAAGAAGGTTGTGTCTGCTCCGGTACCCTTAAGATGGAGAACATCAGAACAATAAAACATATTGTCGACTACTCCAACTCAGAAATAGGTGTTGGTTAAGACTGTATTCAATCCTGAAACCCGTCTGTTCTCATTGAATAAATTAACGAGCGTCCCTTCGCATTTCCCAATGCGCTGCGGACGCTTTTTGAACCTATACCGTAATCAGTCCGGTTGTTAATCGCTCTCGAAAAACTCCCGTATCTCATCCGAAGTATTATTGTTTCCAGCAATAGAACACTAATAACACAAATAACACAAAAAAACAGTATGTATATATCGGTTGGAGAACTCTATAAGATGGAAAATGATTTTTGGGAAAAATCCTCCCAAAATCCTCCCAAAACGGCATTTTTATCCCTGCTTTCGAGGGTATCAGAGCAAAAGAAAAACCCTTGAA